>Ga0082335_1000365_pt1 | contig 116864 bp, 115 predicted proteins | sample Subgrocontami58m_FD_72375 | JGI IMG/M metagenome (GOLD analysis project Ga0082335, IMG submission 72375) | Subsurface groundwater microbial communities from S. Glens Falls, New York, USA - GMW37 contaminated, 5.8 m (SPADES assembly) (version 2) ... | reverse complement strand
TAAAACTAACTTTGTTTAAAACAAACTTTCCCAACACTGTGGAAGCACCCCACAAAACAGCTGCGATTAAAGCTAGAGTGACTCCGGCTGCATTCGGATTAAACTGTTCTCCAACAAAAAGTTGCGGAATAAATCGTGGGAACGAAATTATATATGCACCTGCTATGACCACGATTGTCCAAAGCCAGAAATTTTTTCTAAGTTGCTCTTTCAAGAGTCCGGCTGCAAGCGAAATGGCAATCAAAGGCTGAAGTTTTTGCAAAAGAATTGCTACTGATGGGTTTACGTATCTAAAGGCTTGAGTAAAAGCAATTGAGGCTAAAGCAGAACCACCAATAGCTATGATTAAGATTGAAACCCATTCTTTTTTGCCTAGTTTACCTAAATCTTTAAAAGACCAGATTAATATTGGTAGAACAACTAGGATGTCAAAAAAATGCTCGATTAAAACTATGAAGTTGCTGGAAAGTTCTTTTGTTAGATGTACTCTAAAGGGCGCGTCTGTTGCCCAAAGCATTGCTGCTATAAATATTAAGTAAGGACCATATTTTTGCATTTTGCTTGTCATCTTTTTAATCCAACCTTTTAATTATTGAAATATCTTTTGCAATTTGTTTCTTCAGCTCTGTTTCTGATTTGTATTTTTTAAACTTATGTAAAAACTGCTCTACTCTAAAGACTAAACGTTTACCGTAGATATCTCTGTTATGCCCAATTAAATGCGCTTCGAGCTTAGGATATCCTTTTGCATCTTTTGGACCAATAACTATACCTGCTTTGTAAACCCTGTGGTCCAAAGACACCAAACCAGCATAGATGCCAAAAGGGATATTGCGCTTCTTTTTTAGGTATTCTTTGCGGTCAATATTGGCAGTAGGGAAACCAATTTTCTTGCCATAACCCTGGCCTTTAATGACCCTCCCTGAAAGGAAATATAACATGATTTATTTTACCACAAAAAACTGATATCCTATGTATATGATTCCTTTTTACATTTTTGCCTGGATTGCAAGCATTGCTTATGGTCTAGAAGTTATTGTCATTAAGCTAGTAAACAAGCATCTGAGCGCTAATCTTTGGGTTTTCAATTTCCTCTGGAATTTTTTGGTTCTTCTACTAATCCTCCCTTTTGCTGTTGTTAATCACGCTGTTATTCCCGAACAGTGGTTTAATGTTATTATCGCCGCATTGCTCTATGCCATTGCTGGTATTACATATGTAATAAATCTTTCGAAACTTGATGTTTCTGTTTTTGCACCGCTGTTCAACTTTAGAACTGTTTTTGCGGTAATTCTTGCTGCAGTATTTTTGCATGAAAGATTAAGCTTAGAACAATTGCTTCTAATTAGCGTGATTTTCCTTGGTGGCTTTTTCGTAAGTATTGATGAAGAGTTTTCCTTCAAAAGCTTTTTTAACAAAAAGATTTTTTACACCCTTTTGATGATGGTCTTCATCGCCCTTGAAGCAGTATATATAAACAAGAGTATTGAGGAACTGGGCTTTTGGACAGCAAGCCTTTGGATTGCAATAATTGCTCAAGGGATGTTGCTTGTAACCTGGCCGAAATTTGGCAAAGACTTTAAAAAAATCGGATCTAAAGAATTCGGTGCAACGCTGTTGGGTGCTGCAACTGGTGTCGTAGGGGTTTTAGCATCCAACAAAGCTTTTGCATCAAACATCGGAGTTTCTGCAGCAATCATCTCTCTACCAATTTCCATGATCATTGCATTCTTGTTTTCTGTGTTTGCTCCACAACTGCTTGAAAAACACACTCTCAAAGTATATTTTGTTAGATTTGCAGCAGCAACTGTGATGATACTTGCTGCGCTTAAGTTAAATTAAAAAGACATTTAAAAACTAGTCTTTAAAGACTAGTTTTTTTCACGTGCGATTTTTAAAGCTTGTGTCATCCAGATTAAGTCGTCTATACCCCGCTCAATCTTCTTTAAGTATGTTTGATCAGATATATTTCCAGCCTCATCAAAGAGTTCATTTACCTTAAAAAACTTTAAATCATGCTGTGTTACTGACAAACCGAGGGCTTTAAGGACTGTATTTAATGCCTCGATCATTCTAGCACCACCGATTTCTCCATTACTAACCCCAGCAATTAAAACAGCTTTCTTTTTGTATTCAGGATCTGCCATGTCTAAGATACGTTTTAAGGTTCCTGGGAAGCTATGGTTGTATTCTGGGCTGACTATGATCATGCCGTCCATACGCTTAACCATATCCATGTATTCGGGATTAAGGGCTGCAAGATTCCTACCATCATCAGTTTCTGGAAGATTTAGGTTTCTCGGGTCAATTAAAACTGTTTCAATATTTTCTCTTTGTTTTAATTGCTGAAATATTAAATTAGCGGGCTTTTCGCTAAAACGTCCTTGTCTTGACGTGCCGAGTAAAATCGGAATGAATAATTTTTGCATATATATCAATTAATAAGTTTTGAAGTAATACAAGACCATGCTTGAAAGGAAAATTAAAACTGTCAGGATACTAAAAATTAATTTGGGTTTTAAAGTTGGATACTTTCTGACAAACCAGGCATCTACTCTAAATGCTTGCAAAATCAACAAAAACATCAAAGCAGCAAGATACATTAATGGTTCTAATTCAGAAAAATTAGCAAACTCTGAACCGATTATTAAAACGTGGGTGACTATTAAAAATCCTGCAAGATATATGAAACGGTGTAGAATCTTCCAGTATTTACCCATTTTCTTTACTGCGTAATTGAAAGAGGTTGCTGTCATTGCTGCGAGAATCAAAAGGGTAATGAACCCTAACAAAAATGCAAGCAAATATTTACCGTGTAAATATTGCAAGTTAATAAAACCACCGAAGACTTTAAAGAATTCTAAAGACGCATGCATTAATGCGAAAATGAAAGCGCTAACTCCTAATGCTCTTCTAGATTTAATAGCCAGTGCTTTGAAAGGAAGCTTTGGAAAAGCAAAGTATATTGGTGTAATAATCAAGGAGAGATAGATTAAACCAAGAGCAATGATGGCGTAGTTTTGGCCAAGCTCTATGTAAGCCGCGGTTAAGTTAGTAAATTGGTTAACCGTAAAACTATAAAGCAGGATGGCCAAAAGAACAGTAGCTGTGAGAATGATGTATCTGATGTATTTTAGAAGAAGAAGCATTCCGTTAGTTTAATGCATCAATGCTTGCCTGATATTTGTTTGCTGTTGCAACAACATTGTCACCATAGAAACGGTATCTTTTGTTTGTTGAACCAGAGAAATATATCATCGCGGCTGCCCACTCCTTTTTTTGATCAGCAGCTCCTGCTGCTTTAACTTTAATTGCAGCAGCAAGAAACGCATCGTTGATATCCCATGGATTTGCTGATTTTCCTGTTATTGCAGCAACCTTGTCTTTGTAACCCATCCAGGTTGAAGGAATAAACTGAGCAGGGCCCATGGCTCCTCCCCAACCAATCCTTGCACCATTTTTCCCTCGCATTGGACAAGAAACTGGTGTTGTATTTGGATCAAGACCAAGATCTGAAGTAATTTCTAGAAACTTAGGAATGTCTCTTGTTGGGTGCATTATTTCAGTATAGCTTTTTTCAGGAGGATCGCCGGCACGGTTACAGGTACCAACATTTTTTCCAAGATTAGACTCTTGGGTTAAGATGGCCAAAATAAAGGCAGCCCTAACTCCTGTATAGCTAGAAGCGTTTTTAGCCATTTCTACTGCTTCACCAAAAGTAATTTCTCTAGAAACACCAACAGTGTCGTAAATTTGGTTCCTAATTTGGTTTGCCCTTTGTTTGTTTGCTGCAACTAAAGCTGCGTACTGACTTTCTTTGCCTTGGGTGTCAGAGAGTAAACTGCTCTGTTCTGAAAGCTTGCCACCCAAATCTTGTTGTTGTAGTGCTTTAATTGCCAAAAGGTCTCTCGCATCTTCTTGTTTTTCTTCAAGCTGAACTGTTTGATCTTCTAAATCAATTTTGTAAGACTTAATTTGATCTAGGGCCTGTGCCAAGCTTCTTGAAAGCTGTTGATTGTTATCAACCTCTTTGAAAAATCCAGAAATTCCGCCATCGTTTGCTAAAGCTGAAACAATTGATTTGTTATCCTGCTCATAGATTGAAATGATCGTACCACTAATCTGAGTTTTGATTGTCCCTATTTTATTTTCAAGTTCTGAAATAGAGCCTTGGGTTGTATCAATCTGTTCTTCTAAATCCCCGATCATCAAGTTCGTGCTTCTAATCTGCAAAGATAGTTTTGATTGTTCAGTCTTTAGTTCTTTTACTTTTGCTGCTAAAGTATTTTTTTCATTTCTGGTTGTAGAAAGTTGAGCCTCGAAATCTGCAATTTGTTTTTCCAAAGCCTGGAGTTCTCTTTCTAACTGCGCTTTATCTACAGCACTGGCTTGTACTGTGACTGTTTCAGCGTTCGTTGAAACTGGGACGGAAAATAGATTGGCAAGTGCGATAATTAGCGCAAATGCCAATATTTTTTGACTTCTTTTGATTTTACTTACCATAAATGCATTATATCATATTTGGTGATATCATTATCCTATGAAAAAGGCTTTGGTTATATTAACTCTTCTAGTTATCTTCTTGGCACTGTTTTTGGTATTTAAACCAAGAAAACTGAACCAAGAAACAGCAATACAGCTTCAAGAGTCTAATCAAAGCAAAAAAGAAGCAAAAACCTTAGTCATCCCTGAAAAATATTTAATTGAAGTTCCTTTTACATCACAATCTCCATTTGCAACTTGGGATGCAGACGAAAATGCTGCTTGCGAAGAAGCAAGTTTAATTATGGCTTGGCACTGGCTTGAGGGTGATATTTTAGGAAAAATTAACCCGACCCAAGCAGAAGAAGAGATCCGGAAACTAATTGCTTTTGAGAATGAAAAATACGGTAACTCTTTTGACACCTCAGCAAAAGACACGGTTCAAACTTTTAAAGACTACTACAAGAATACAGATATTGTATTGAAATATGATTTTGGAATAACTGAAATTGTTGAAGAGGTCTCGAAAGGAAACATTGTCATTGTTCCAGCAGATGGCATTGCTTTGCATAACCCGAACTTTAAACAACCAGGCCCTGAAACACATATGCTCGTAATAAAAGGTTATGATCAAGCTAAAAAAGAGTTCATAACAAATGACCCTGGCACTAGGAATGGCCAGGGCTATGTCTACACCTATGATGTTCTATTCAAGGCTATTCGTGACTATCCAACAGGGAATCACGAAGTAATAACTGGAATTAGAAAAGCGATGTTGGTTGTGAGTAAATAACTTAAAAAATCAGTTTGTTAAATTCTGCTTCTCCGAACTGAATGAATCGTTTTAAAAATTCATAATGATCTTTAACTGTTTTTGCTCTTAGCTCGTCATATGCATAAGCAAAGTTCCATCTATTAAACTCAACCACAAAAGTCAGCAGTCTAGCTTTTATTAAAGTGTACAATAACTTTAATTCTTTTTCTGTTAAAGGATTGTGTTTTGTATACGTCTTTACAAACAGTCTCGCTTGTTTGGGATTCCAGTTATACCCAAAAGCAATCAAATGTAATGACACTGCCAGATTCTGAACATACGGACTAAAAGCAATATCTGAAAAATCAATGATTGCATTTAATTTTCCATCCTGCGCCAAACAATTGTGTGGCACGATATCGTTATGTATTAAACCTTTAGACGATTGATCAAAATCTGGTTTAATCCTTTTAAAATCTTCAAAGATGCTTTGTAATATTTCACGGTCAAATTCTTCGGGTAGGTATTCAAGGCTGCTTTCCAGCATCAAAACATTTTTCAAATCAAACTCATAGCCCTGTCGTGTTTTTGTACCCTCTTTAAAAGCCTTAAAAACAAAGTCCATTTTACCGGCTTCTGCAGCGATTTGATCAACAAGAGCATCTGCTAATTCCTTAGCATGCATGTTTTCTCCGCTGACATAGTTCATGACAATGACATGCTTGTCGTTATAGATAGTTTCTAATATTCCTTGTTTATTAGGGTATATTTTTGGTACTTTTATACCCTGTTTAAATGCATAATCTGAAACTTCTACTTCAAACGAGACATTTTCTGGTTTTAACTCTAAACCCTCAAAAATCTTTACAGCAAACTCTCCTCTATCTGTACGGACATAGAAGTTTGAATTCTCAAAACCAGTCGTGAATAGACCATACTCTAATATTTCTCCAAGACCTGGATATTGATCAAGGATCCCCTGGATGAAAGATTTCTCGTAATTTTTCCTCATTTTAGCCTTTACTTGCTTCCTTTATTCTCTCAATCGCCACTATATATGCGCCATTTCTAAAGGAAGTGTTGTATTTCTTCTGAGCTTCTAAAACACCTTCAAACGCTTTAATCATTAAAGCATCTAGCTTTGACAAAACATCTTCTCTGGTCCACTTTTCATCATGCATGTTCTGATACCACTCATAGTAACTTGTGGCTACGCCACCACTGTTTGCTAATATGTCAGGAATGACTATGATCTTATTTTTTTCAAAAATTGCATCCGCTTCTTGTGTTGTTGGGCCGTTTGCCATTTCAATTATTAACTTTGCTTTTACCTTAGAAGCATTCTCTCCGGTTAAAACATTTTCTAATGCTGCTGGAACCAAAACACCAACTGGAAGCTCCAAAAGCTCTGCATTAGATATTTCGCTTGTTCCAGACAAACCTTTTAAGGCTCCGGTTTGTTTTTTATGTGCTTCTGCAGCAACAACGTCGATACCCTCTGGATTGTAAATACCACCCTTTGAATCAGAAAGAGCAACAACTTTTAAGCCTTGAGCTTTTGCGCTTTCTGCAAAGTACGTTGCAACATTTCCAAAACCTTGAATTGCAATTGTTCTATTCTCTGCTAAATCAACCAAACCGGCTTTCAATACTTCTCTTAAAACAACACCACCACCAAAACCTGTTGCTTCAGTTCTACCTTGGCTGCCTCCGTCTTCAATTGCCTTGCCTGTAAAAGTTGCTCTGGCTTTTTTGCCAATGAGTTTTTCAAACTCATCAACCATCCAACCCATGATTTTACCGTTAGTATTTACATCTGGTGCTGGTACATCAAATTCAGGACCAAAAACAGGGTAAAGCTTTTGAACATAACCGCGGGAGAGTTTTTCTAATTCTGTTTCAGAAAGTTTCTTTGGATCAAGGACAATACCACCCTTACCGCCGCCAAAAGGAACATTAACAACCGCATTTTTGAAAGTCATCCAAAAGCTTAAAGCTCTAACCTCGTCTAAATTAACATCAGGGTGGAATCTAATACCTCCCTTGTAAGGGCCTCTGGCGTTGTTGTGTTGGCTTCTAAAGCCCGTAAATATCTTTTGGGAGCCATCATCCATGATTACTGGGATAGTTACCTCAATGTATCTGTCTGGGTACTGAATACGTTCAATGAATTTAGGGTCAATCTTAGCAACCTCAGCTGCTGTTTTTAACTGACTCAGAGCTGTCTGAAACGGATTTATGTTCATAATTTTTCTTTAATTGCCTAGTAATAATAGCACTTTTCTTGCTACAATTAAACTATGAATATTGAACAAATACAAAAACTTGGTTTAAAAGGAGAAGTTCGCTTAGATGAAGCAACAATTAAAGAATACAGCAGGGATGCAAGCATCTTTGAAATTAAACCCGAGGTTGTCATAGCGCCTGCAGAAGTTGCCGACATCCAAAAAATTGTTGCTTTTGTTAATACTGCAAAGAAAACAGACCCAGGAGTTTCGATAACTCCGAGGGCTGGTGGAAGTTGCATGAGCGGTGGTGCTTTAAACACCTCGATCATACTAGACTTTAAAACACACCTTAATCATTTAATTGAACTGGGTTCTGATTATGCGATTGCGGAACCTGGTATGTACTATCGCGACTTTGAAAAAGAAACTCTGGCTCATGATTTATTACTTCCCCCATTTCCAGCATCCAGAGAAATGTGTGCGCTCGGTGGCATGGTTGGAAACAATGCTGCTGGTGAAAAAACCTTGACGCATGGGAAAATAGAGGACTATGTTTTGGAATTAAATGTTGTTCTTGCAGACGGCAAAGAATGTGTTTTCAAAGCATTAGATGAAAACGAATTAAAAGAAAAGCTTACCCTACAAACTTTTGAAGGAGAAGTTTACAGAAAAGTAAACCAACTCCTCAAAGACAACCAAGCTTTAATAGATAGCGCAAAACCAAATGTTTCTAAAAATTCCGCTGGTTACTATCTCTGGAATGTGTATGACAAAGAAAAAAAGACTTTTGACTTAACAAAACTCTTCGTTGGTTCGCAAGGAACGCTTGGTATAGTTACGAAGATAAAGTTTAGATTGGTGCCACCTGAGAAAAACTCAACAATGGTCGTGGTCTTTTTAAAAAACTTAGATAGCTTAGTTGCTGTTGTTCAAAAAATATTAGCCTTAAAACCAGAAACCTTTGAATCATACGATGACTATACTCTGAAGCTTGCAATCCGCTTTTTACCAGACCTCATAAGGATACTAAAACCAAAAAACATCATAAAAATGGGCTTCCAATTCTTACCAGAGTTTTGGATGACTCTAACAGGTGGTTTTCCAAAACTCGTGCTTTTAGCTGAATTTACAGGCAAAACCCACCAAGAATCATACGCAAAAGCCCAAAATGCCTTTAACCAAGTAAAAGCAATGGGTCTTAAAACTCACTTAATTAAAGACGAACAAGAAGCAAACAAGTACTGGGTTATTAGGAGAGAAAGCTTTGCGCTCTTAAGAAAACATGTAAAAAACAAACACACCGCCCCTTGTATTGACGACATAATTGTTCGTCCTGAATTTTTACCTGAGTTTCTACCAAAGCTAAACAAGCTTTTACAACAATACAAGTTCACCTACACCATTGCAGGACATGTTGGTAATGGAAACTTCCATATAATTCCGTTAATGGATTTTAAGGATCCAAAAACAGCACAGATTATTCCAAAGCTTTCAGATGAAGTATACAACTTGGTTCTCTCCTATCATGGATCAATCACTGCTGAACATAACGATGGTTTAATTCGCAGCCCCTACTTAAAACAAATGTATGGAGAAAAGGTTTTCAAACTTTTTGAAGAAACAAAAAGAATCTTTGATCCAGAAAATATTTTTAATCCTGGGAAAAAAGTTGGATCTTCTATAGAATATTCCATGCAACATATTATACGGGAATAGAAAAAAGCCGACCCCTCAATCGACCCTTCGTTTCCAACTCTGCCCCGTTTGGGACAGAGTTTTGCTTTCCTCCTGAACTGCTTTGTACTAGTACTGCGCACTTCTACAACACGAACGCGTTCGGCAGAAGCTCGCCGATGGTCATGACGCTGACCCACGGGTTGTCGCTCCCGTTGTCATCGACCATGTACACCTTCACGTCCTTGTTGCCCTGGCAGAACTCCCAGATGATCTGGCGGCAACCGCCGCACGGAGAACCGCCGCCGCGAAGGGCAATGACAACGTACTCGATCTGCACCACTCCCTGCGCCACCATTCCTGCGATGGCGTTGCCTTCTGCACAGCGGCAAAGCGGGTAGGCGGCGTTTTCCACGTTCACGCCAACGTGAATTTCGCCATCTCCGCCGCGAATGGCGCAGCCGACCTCGAACTTGGAATACCGCGCGTACGCTCTGCGCCGGATGTCGATGGCCCGCACGCAACACTGGCGTACCCCCGGTTCCTGCGCGTGTAACTGCGTCTTAAGCAAAACTCCTCCCTGTGAGCGGTGGACCAGCAATGTGCAACAAAAACGCACCCACCATCATATCACGTATTATCTTTCTTTTCAATACTTAAAAACGCCCCTTTCGGGGCGGTTTTTAAAGGGTTTTCTAGTAATCTCTAAGCTTAGTTATATTCCTGTGTTCTTTCATTCTTTCTAGTGCTTTTGCTTCAATCTGACGAATACGTTCTCTGGTGACTCCAAATTCTTCACCAACTTCTTCTAAGGTGTGAGTAACACCATCTTCTAAACCAAAACGCATTTTCAATATTTTCTGTTCTCTTGGATCAAGGTCATGTAAAATTTCCTGAACATATTCTCTAAGAATCTGTCTACCAGCTACTTCTTGTGGCATGGTTGTATCTTCATCAACAATGAAATCTCCAAGTGATGATTCAACGTCTTCACTATCATCTCCCACTGGAGAATCAATTGAAACTGTTTCCTGAGAAATCTTTTTTAAGTGATATACTTTTTCAACTTCAATACCCATTTCAGCAGCAATTTCTTCTGGTAATGGTTCTCTACCTAAATCCTGAACTAACTGACGTTCTGCTTGGGCGTATTTGTTTAGTGTTTCAACCATGTGCACAGGAATACGAATGGTTCTAGATTGATCAGCTAGTGCTCTGGTGATTGCTTGTCTAATCCACCATGTTGCGTATGTTGAAAACTTGTATCCTTTTCTCCAGTCAAACTTATCAACCGCTCTAAACAAACCTAAATTGCCTTCTTGAATTAAATCTAAGAGTCCTAAGTTTCTGCCCATGTATTTCTTTGCAATTGAAACAACTAAACGCAAGTTTGCTTCTGTTAAACGCTTTCTTGCAGCAACATCGCCTTTGGTAATTCTTTTTGCCAGCTCAATTTCTTCTGCACCAGAAAGCAATGGAACTTTTCCAATTTCTCTGAGATACATCTGGATTGAGTCATCATAGATATCTCCGAGATCATAGGTTGAGTCAGGAACTTCTTTTTTCTTTCTACCTTTGGTTGTCTTAGGGATTTCAGCGATATGCGCATCTTGTGTTTGCCAAATGCTTGCAACTTCCGGATCAACTATTTCAATACCGCGTTTGTCTAACTGATCCATGACTGATTCTACGGAAGTAATATCATCTTCAAAATGAGGCAAGGCATGCAAAATCTCAGCTTCTGTAACAAAGCCTCTTTCAGCCCCTTTATTAATCAAATATTCAACAGCCTTTTGTATATCTGGCTGTTGTTCTGTTTCTACCTTTGTTTTAGCAACAACTTTTTTCTTTGAAACTACCTTTGCTTTCTTTAATTTCTTGTTGCTTTTTTTAACAGCCTTTACTTTTTGCTTCTTAGCCTTTTTTACAATTTTCTTCTTCTTCAATTTTTTCTTGTTCATAGTGTCAAATTAAATGCGCCACGTTAAAAACGGATTAAATACGATTTAAGTCCTTGGATAGTTCCAAAAACTTTTCATTGAGCTCTTTTAATTTTTGTTTGTCTTTCTTCTGTTCAGCCAAAGCCATTTCGGCTATTACTGAATTCATCGCTATTTTTGTATTATTGGCCACAAAATCCCTTAAAAGTTTGCGGAATTGTTGTTTAAAGACCGCGGGATTGTCCAATTGGTGATATTCTGATTCTACCATAAATACCGCTATTTTAGCCAGTTCTGGATCTTTGAGGGTTGAGATGAATTCTTCAGTGCTTTGCTCTGGATTTTTTTGAGCATAAAGTTCTAGTACCTCTTTGATACCAGGATCTTTAAAATCTTCATTTTTAATTTCTTTTAAAATCTCAACAGCATATTCAGGATCAAACAAGAAGTGCCCAAGCAATCTTTGTTCTAACTGATATGTTTTTGGTTTTAACAAAGGTGCCTCTGTTTTATTTGTATACTGGGAAGTAGAGTTTGTTTTTGGAACTTTTGCCCTAGCCATTATTTCATAGATTGTTTTTTCTGCCACATTTAATCTCTGCGCAAGCATTCGAGTATAGTGTTCGGTTTCAAGCGGATCTACTAATTGCCTAATCAAAGGAACAAGCTCTGCAGCAATCTGCTTTTTTTCTTGTACTGATGCAGGATCGTAATTAGCAAAAGCTTTTTCAAAGAAATAGTCGAGATACAAAGGAGCTTCTGCAATTGCTTTAGCAAAAAGTTTTGGATCTTTTTTAATTAGCTCATCTGGATCTTTTGCGTCTGATATTTTAACAATGTAAACACTAAAGCCTTGTTGCAGAGCAAGATCTAAGGTTCTCCTAGTTGCAGCAACACCTGCTGCATCTGTATCAAATGAAAACTTAAGATTCTTTGTTAACCTTGAAAGAGTTTGTAGCTGATCAAAGGTAAATGCTGTGCCTGAACTTGCAACTACATTTTTAAAACCAGCTTGGTGGCTTGCAATGACGTCCATATTCCCTTCGACAATAATTGCGCAGTCTTCTTTGCGGATCTGTTGTTTTGCCTGATACAAACCAAAAATCACTTTGCTTTTGTTGTAAACAGCGGTTTCTGAAGTATTTATATATTTAGCAGTCTTGGCATCCGTAGCCATAGTTCTTGCAGTAAAACCGACCACATCTCCAGAGTAGTTTTTTATGGGAAATGTAATTCTGTTAAAAAAACGGTCAAAGTAATCACCGCGAGGAGACTTTGAAATGACACCAGCATCTAATAGCTCTTTATGGACATATCCCTTTTTTAATAAAAAGTCTTCAAGTAAATGAAACTCATTTGGTGCAAAACCAATCTGCCACTCACTAATTGTTTCTAGGCTTAAGCCTCTTTTGCTTAAATATTCTCTAGCTTCTTTGGCTAAAGAGCTTTTTTCTAATACCTGATTGTAATATTTAGCTGTCCAGTCGTTAACCTTTAAAAGTGCTCCTTGGTATTTGTTTAGAGCGACATTTTCAGTAGTAAACTTAGGTAGTTCAACTCCTGCTTTTTCAGCTAGAGTTTTTAATGCTTCTGGAAACTCAATATTTTCATATTTCATTACAAAACCAAAAATATCTCCGCCTTCCCCGCAACCAAAACAATGCCAAATCTGCTTTGAAGGGGAAACCATAAACGAAGCAGTTTTTTCATGATGAAAAGGACAGGGTGCTTTAAAATTCGTGCCTGATTTTTTTAATTGCAGATATGAAGAAAGGACATCAACTATGTTTAGTTTGTCCTTAATTTCAGTAATTGTTGAGTTTGATGAACGCATAGGCGTTAGACCATATATAACTTAAGCAAGGCCAATATTTAACAAAGTAGTATTAAATTCCTGTTTCGATTCTCCAATTTTCTGGTTGTATACTTAGTGTAATCGGATGAGAAAAATTATTTTCCTGTTTCCATGCAGATATCTTTGACTTTATTTCATTTACTAACGCATCAATGTCCTTTACTTTATGAGCGCTAATTTGAACAAAAATTTCTACGGGATGAACTTTGACTTTGATTTGAGCACTGTTTGCATAAACAACAACATCTTGAACGTCTGTAATTTCTTTCGCATTTAAAACTATTCCCCTTATGGCCTCGGCCAAAACGGAAACATCTACTTCTTTTACTTTCTCGTTGTCAAAATCAATTCTAATTACTGGCATAGGCGTTATGGCGGAAGGGAGGAGATTCGAACTCCTGAAGGCTTTGACACCTTGCGCGCTTTCCAAGCGCGTGCACTAGACCACTATGCGACCCTTCCAAAGTGCTCACTGACCTCGATATTTTACCAGAAATGACCTCAGATATCAAACCTCATTCGAAGAGCGTTGGCACTTGTTTTTTCTTCTTAATTATTTCTTCAAAAAGCGATACTTTGCCGTATTTACCGTCATATCCGGGAACAATATCAAGCTTCCCAGAGCGCATTTTCATTATCGCAACAACTGTTTCCTCCCCGGTTATCTCCCTTAGCTGCTGCTCTGTTAATTCCAAAAGTATATCAATCTCTTTTGCTTGATCAGTCATACGAACATATTCCTCTTGAACCTTTTTACTAGAAACTGCCTTACCAAATCCTGCCGCAATTATTTCCTCTAAAACTACAAAATGTTTTCCGGGAATAACGTTTTTAGGAGCATAATTCTCTGCTCTTTCTGCTAATTGTTCGGTTCTAGAAAAAACCCCAATTGTTAAAGCTGTTCCACATTCAGGACAAAGTGCTTGTCCTTTTTTGTTCTTTGGTAGTTTTGCAGTTTCTTTTGGATGCAAAGAAATATTACAGTCAGCGTGACCATCATAGTGGTACCTACCTTCTTCTGGGTAGTATTCAAGGGTGTATTTAAATTTCTTTCGATCTCCTGTTTTAAATATCCTGGTTATCTCATCATATGTAACTTCGTTGTCTTCTAAATCAAAAACATTGCATTCTCTTCCGATTCTTGGAAGAGAATGAGCGTCAGAACAAGAAACCAATGTATATTTATCCAACTTTGGAATTCTTCTAAACATTTCAGGGTCAGCAGAAAGACCTGTTTCTAAGGCATAAATGTGTTCTGACATTTCCTCAAAACATTCTTCAACACTATCATATCCACTCATAGAGCCAAATAACCCAAAGTAAGGGGTCCAAACATGCGCTGGAATGAGCATACATTTTTCAGATGCTTCTAAAACTATTTTCAAAACCTCTTTTGATGGAATGCCAACAATGGGGCGTCCATCTGATCCTAGTTTAGCTCCCCGTTTTTCAAGTCCTGCAATTATTTTCCCAACAACCTCAATTGAAGGAGCAAGAACAATATTATGAATTCTTCTTGTTTTTCCGTTATGTGAATATATTGAAGAAATTTCAGCAGAAAGAATAAAATATGGGCTCTTGGGATTATCTTTTAACTTTAACAAACCATTGCCAGTTTCAACCAAATCTCTTTTAATCTCAGCAAGCCACTTTGGGTGGGTAAAATCTCCTGTGCCAACAACATCAACACCCTTGCGGCTAGCCCAAGCGCCAATATTTGGCAAATCTAGTTGCGGAGAGCATGCTCGGCTGTATTTAGAATGTATTTCAAAATCAATGATTTTACGCATATATCCATGATACCACGAAAAAAAGACATCAAAAAACCGGGCTTAAACCCGGTTTAAAGTGATTACTGACAAGTGTTTGCTGTTGGACTTAAGTCCACGCTGCCTCTTTGCGGTAGCAGACCAAGCACTGAAAGCGCCCGGTCAGCAGTATTTGCAATGACATCTTTAGCGTAGGAAAAGCCCCAGGAAAAGAATACTTCATTTGTTGGAATACCAAGCTTACCATTACATGTATTTAAATATTCTGTACCATTGTCATTAACTAAAGTTCCAGCAGGGTGAGCAACCAAACTACTTGTCACAGGACCAATCGTAGTCATGAAAGATGTATCACCAGGCATGACGTTTCTGTAAGAATATCCAAGCGCACGGAATACTGAATCACTAGAAACTCCAAGCCTCTTTCCGTTCGTTATTATATATACTGTTCCTTTGTCATTAATCAAAGAACCATCCATTGGCGGAACAAAAGCACCAGTTGGTAACGCAAGATCTCCGTCAGTTCCTGTGAAGACATCGCTCCAGGAATTAAAACCATACGAAAGGAAAGCTCCACCTGATGTGTATGGTCGTTTGTTTCCATCCTCTGAAATGAAATATACTGTTGAACCAGAAATAATATTTGTGCCAGCTGCGTGTGCAGGTCCTGTTGGAATAGCTGCCGGTGCCGGTGCAGCTGTTGCTGAAGAACCTTCTAATGAAACTGTTAGATCTTTTTGGACATCAATATTAAAGCCCCAGTTTGATGTAGACTGACTCTTTGAACCATACACTCTAAATGTTACATTTGCATTTATTGGGCCAACGTTTACAGAACCGATTGCGCTAGAACTTAGTGGCACTTCATTTATTGACGCGCTAATGTCTCTTGCAACTCTAATCGTATTACAACCTTGTGTAGCCCAGTTTAAGACAATTATTTGGCCCGAGGTAACTGTTGTTTGGTTTGCTGTAAATGAGTTTATCTTACAAGGACCTGACTGCGTTGGTGGAGTTGCTGGTGTTCTAGGCATCCCTGGAGTTGCCGGTGCTGCAGGAGTGCCACTTGATGCTCCTGGTGCAGCGGTTGATCCTGATCCAGATGCACCAGAACCATTACCTACTCCACTACCTGTTGTTGGCGCACCATTAACACCAATACTTCCATTGATTTCCCCCAAGTTATCACTTGTTACCCTAATACCAACGCTTTGAGGACCATCTTTAGTAACAGTTGCAACAAAAGTTGTGCTATACGCTACATTCGGATACAGATCACCTAAGGTCGTGGTTGCAGTATTCCCATTGCTTAATCCACTAACAAAATTTGGGTCCCCACCATTGGTAGTTGAAACCTTTAAGCCATCAGGAGAAGTAACTGTTACTCTTACATTTTTAGCATTAGAAATACCAGGACCTGCGTAGACTGTAATTAGAAAAACTAAAGGCTCACCAACATTTGCATAAATAGTTTCATCATAATTGCCATCACCATGAAGTTTTGAAACTCTCAAAAGCATGCTCATATCCTGAACTGTTGGCATTAATCCTAAGGAAGCATTAACACTAATCATATCTGATGCTAAAGGAGCGTTTTGTGAAGTTGCGGATATTGTAAATGTGCTTGCATATAATTTACCAACTTGGATAGGGCCAAAATCAATTACTCTAAAAGTACCTGGTTGTAAATCTGGAATCTGTAAACCTTCGCTTGTGAAAGCTTCAGAGTTCGGGCTTGGTGCCCAACTAAATGTAGCATAACCCTCTGGTAAAGGTGCTTTAACAATAATGTTTTTCGCGGTAGTTATGCCAGTATTAGTAATTTTGGTTCTTACTAAAATATTTTCCCCTGTTTTAATATTAGTACTGTTGGAATACACAATTGTATCATCCCTCCTGACGCCCGATTCAACAATCAGAGAAGTTTGTTCTGTCGCAGGTGTACCAGGGGGTGGTGGCGTACCAGAAGAGGTTATAACTACTTCCAAAGTAGAACTTGATTCTGAACCTGTGGTTGGTGTAGCTGTCCCAGTTATCGTATATGTTCCTGCTTCAGTCCATGCATGATTTGCTGCGAATGTAGAAAGACCAGCTACAAAAAACTGGGAAGACTCTGAAGAGCCATCACCCCAATTTAGTGTGTATTTCATCTGACCACCATTGTAGCTTCCTAAAATATTATTTGAAAAGATTGTGTAGCTCTCAGTAACTCCTACTGAAGCAATTTCTGCACCAACTATTGTTGGAACTACTGGACTATTTGGATCTGGTGGTGTACCAGGATTTGGTGGTGTTGCGGGAGTAGTAGGAGTACTTGATTTTTGAACAACTATTGTTTTTGAATCAACCAAGCGATCTGAAGAATCATAACCGCCAAGAGTATATGTAGAAGAGCTTGCGCCAGCAGGTTCTGCCCAAGAAATGAAAAACGGATTTACAATAGCTGAGCCTGAGGTGCTGTATGTGTTTGTCGAGGAAATTCCGTTTGTACTTTGAGTAAGTTTAGCGTGATGACATCCGCTAGATTCCCATGTAAGTGTTGCTTGCGCCATGCCCGTTGATTCAGAAACACTCACTGCAACAGGGCTTTGGTTATACGAAGTTCCGTTTGCTGCAAATGATGAAACCAAACAACTGCTTGTAGCACCCGTAGAACCACCACCACCTGAACTAGTACAATCAAGGTCATTTTCACCACAAGCTACTATTGCCGCATACATTAAACCTAAAACCTTACCTTGTTTTTCAACAGGTTTTTGTGTCTGTACAATTGTTACTGTTTGAGCTTGTGCTACCTCTTTTTCTAATTCTCCAGCTGTTGCACCTACTAAAGTAATAACTGTGACGCTTACCAAAAAAAGAGCGCTCGCATTGAGCATTTTTCTTACCATTTGTATTTTTTAATTGTGTTTTTGTTTCAAAAATGAGCGACTAAAGCTTAGATTTTTGAGCTTTTATCGCAATTTGTATTCACATTATATCACGTAGCAACGCTTTTGTCCAGAAAAAAACAAAAAAGACCCGCGTTAACGGATCTTTTTTAATAGTCGGCGGCTACCTACTTTTGCACTAGCATGCGCTAGGCTATCATCGGCACAAATGCGTTTGACTTCTGAGTTCGGGAAGGGATCAGGTCGGACCGCATCGTAAGTGCCACCTGCGATTTAGAAAAGGATTTCCTAACTTGGGACTTAGCCTTGTGGGAACAAGGCACTTTCCTAAATCGCACGAGGCACTTAAGTGTCGTGCTTAATGCGCAGTTCGCTGCGCGCGCGTGGTTTTGAAGAACTTCAATCACAAATTGCCAGTTAATTTTTTAAAAGAATTAAAACTTTCGATTAATTAGTATTGCTCGGCTGAACACATTACTGTGCTTACACCTGCAACCTATAGAATCGTAAACTTCACTTCAAATTTGTATTGCTACAAATCATCCATAAAATTCTTGATTATAATACGCAGTAGTCTTCTGCGAATCTTACGTTCTAGTAAACTAGAACAACGAAATCTAGTTTTGTGGACAGCTTCGCGCTTATATGCCTTCAGCGCTTATCTGAACTGGACCTAGCTACCCCGCCATGCCGCGGACGCGACAACGGGTACACCAGAGGTCCATACATCTCGGTCCTCTCGTACTAGAGATGTGCCCACTCAAATTTCGTACACCCACAACAGATAAGGACCAAACTGTCTCACGACGTTTTGAACCCAGCTCGCGTACCACTTTAATAGGCGAACAGCCTAACCCTTGGGAGCTTCTCCACCCCCAGGACGTGATGAGCCGACATCGAGGTGCCAAACCCTGTCGTCGATGTGGACTCTTGGACAGGATCAGCCTGTTATCCCTAGAGTAACTTTTATCCGTTGGGCTTTGCGTATTCCACTCTAACGCATCGGATCACTAACTTCTACTTTCGTACCTGCGCGGCTCGCTGGCCTTGCAGTCAAGCAAGCTTGTGCGTTTGCACTATCAACGCGATTTCCATCCGCGTTTAGCTTACCTTAATAAACGCCTCCGTTACCATTTAGGAGGCAACCGCCCCAGTTAAACTACCCACGAGCCACTGTCCCAGTATAGGTTAAGTACTGGTTAGAAACAAAAATTTTACAGGGTGGTATTTCACATTTCGACTCAGCAACCGCCAGAGCGGCGCTTCAGAGTCTCCCACCTATGCTAAGCAGCAAAGTTCTTATTTCAATAGCACGCTATAGTAAAGCTTCATAGGGTCTTTCCGTCTTGTTGCGGGCAGACGGCATCTTTACCGTCACTGTAAATTCATCGGGTTGTTCGTCAAGACAGTCCTCTACTCGTTATGCCATTCGTGCGGGTCGCAACTTACGCGACAAGGAATTTCGCTACCATAGGACAGTTATAGTTACTGCCGGCGTTCATCAGGGCTTGAAGAACGAGGTTGCCCAAGTTCTCTTAACCTTCTGACACTGGCCAGGCATCAGCCCGTATACATCAGCTTGCGCTTTAGCACGGACCTGTGTTTTTGGTAAACAGTCGGGAGAGGTCTTTCGCTGCGGGCCTTTTATATACTGGGTAGTGAGTACGATTTTTCTAATCGCAATTTTTAGGTTGGTCCGCGGAAAGCTGCAGACACCAGTGTCGTTGAACTGACATGGTGCTGCAACTAACCGCAGACAAGACGAACGCGTCCGGAGCGAAGACTCCGACACAAGCAATAACTACTCTATAGATGGAAACTCACAGACGGAGTTTGTTGTGTCCGTCCCCGTTCCAAAAAACGGGCTCTACAGATTAGCTTGTAACTAGCTCGTGAGCTGCAAAGCCGGATCGCTCGCCGCCTGAACAACCAAGACTGCGACCCTTCAGGCCACATGGTTGCCGGCAAATCCGGATATAAACACGAGTTTCGTTAACGCGTCGTATGGACCCTCCATACGATTTTTCCAGACTGACACCCGACCCCTACCGGATCGCAGCTCCCACCAACCTGCGGTCTTTGGGGATCGAATGTCAGCCATTATTTCTCACTACCCAGCATATAAAAGGTCAGGCCATATACCGAAGGTACGGCCGCTTTTTTGCCGAGTTCCTGAACGAACATTGTCCCGTACGCCTTGGGATTCTCTCCCCATCCACCTGTGTCGGTTTACGGTACGATCGCCATACAACATGACTACGAACTTTTTCTTGACACCTTGTTTCATGCCAATCTCACTTGCGTGATTTTCGCCTTTCTTCAGATTTATAACCAACCAATTCATCTCTTGCGAGGTAGAACTGGGCAGTACAGGAATTCCGGATTTGCCTGGAATTCCATCCTACATTGGGCAGACGCCAATAGTCAGATGACGCTAGCATTAACATGATGCGTCGGTTCTTAGATAATTGTATGGTGGTTACGGAATATCAACCGTATTTTCCATCGGGTGAACCTCTTGAGGCCCACTCTTAGGATCGACTAACCCTGGGACGACAATCGTTGCCCAGGAAACCTTGGATATTCGGCGAACATGATTCTCACATGTATATTTATTACTTATTCCAACATTCTCACTTCTGTGCACTCCACGGCGTCTCACGACTACCGCTTCAGCGCGCACACAACGCTCCTCTACCGCTAATATCAATAAAGATACTAACCCATGTCTTCGGTACCTATCTTAGCCCCAATACATTGTCGGCGCAGAAACGCTTGACCAGTGAGCTATTACGCTTTCTTTAAAGGATGGCTGCTTCTAAGCCAACCTCCTGGTTGTATATGCATCTCCACATCCTTATCACTATAGATAGGATTTGGGGACCTTAGACGATGGTGTGGATTCTTTTCCATTTGTCTCGTGAAGCTTAGACCTCACGGACTGACTGCTAAGCTCTTAATCTTCAGAATTCGGAGTTTGGTTCAATACGACAGATTGCTCCGCCGCGATCGATTCAGTGCTCTACCTCTGAAGGGAACGCTTAACGCTAGCCCTAAAGCTATTTCGAGGAGAACCAGCTATCACCCAGTTCGATTGGAATTTCTCCTCTACACACAGCTCATCCCCTAATTTTGCGACATTAGTGGGTTCGGACCTCCCGTTACTTTTACATAACGTTCATCCTGGCCATGTGTAGCTCACTGGGTTTCGGGTCTGCTGCACGCCACCTTTAAGCCATTGTTGAGGCCAAATACATGAAAGTATTTAGCCATTCAATAACTTAATACGGACTATTAATCCTCGCTTTCACTAAACCTTCTCGCCTGGTGGCGATTAAGTAAGCGACGTACATGCAACTCGTTGGATCATTCTTCAATAGGCACGCGGTCACCCAGATACAAATAAATTTGTATCATTCGGGCTCCCACTCTTTGTAAGTATGTGGTTTCAGATACTATTTCATCCCCCTTGCGGGGTGCTTTTCACCTTTCCCTCACGGTACTTGTTCACTATCGGTCAATGTTAGTATTTAGCCTTAGATCGTAGTCGACCTGACTTCTAACCAGATTTCTCGTGTCTGGTTATACTCAAGAAAAAGTTAGGAAATTCGGATGGTTTTTCGCTATACGGGACTATCACCCTCTATGGTCCAGCTTTCCAGCTGAGTTCTGCTAAACAGCATCAAATTGATTTCCCGCGCCTCTACCGCGGCGCACAACTTCCACTTATAACACCTTCTATGCAACGCCGGTAAGCTTTAATGTTTGCATTGCTGCAAACAAACACATAAAAGGTTTGGGCTAAAAGAATATCTATATGACAAAGTCTGATGGAACCAGACTCAATCATATAAATATCTTTGTCTTTCCCCGTTCGCTCGCCACTACTTAGGGAATCTCGGCGCTAAATGAATAGCGCTTGATTTATTTTCCTGGTGTTACTGAGATGTTTCACTTCACACCGTTCCCGTTCACATATACTCCTCAGTATACGGACATGCATTCTTCTAATGCATAGGTTTCCCCATTCGGACATCCTCGGATCAAAGATAATTTGCCATCTCCCCGGGGCTTTTCGCAGGCTATCACGTCCTTCATCGGCTAACATTGCCAAGGCATCCACCACATACCCTTAACTGTTTCAATTCTTCTTTCGTAACTTGCGTTACGAAAATTAACTAGCAATTTGTGATTACAATCTTTCGATTGCTTTCGATACTTGGACTTTATGTTCTTCGTTCAATTTATTCTCTTTATGAATCTACAATTCAATAAGTTTCGGCTAATCGTTGAAACTTATTGATACCACTATTCAGTTGGGAAAGTACTTGGTCGCATTCTCAAGATCTCTGAAAAAATGCGCGAATTGCAACCACACAGCTACTGCCCTCTATCGGCCCGAAGTTTAACTGACCTGGGCAGTAAATGTGTGTTCACAATCTATGTGGATTAAGTGTGCAATTTCCGTGGATAAAAATTACGATTCGAGCAACAAAAAAACCGCTGCAGCGGCTTCGTAACAACAGCTCAATAAAGAGTGGTTAGAAGCGACCGCCTTTCTTAAGAGTTAAGTTTGTTATAACCATATGATTCCCTTGGTTATTAATCGTATGCATATTATATATTCCGGCTAAATATATGTCAAGTAAGGAGAGAAGACCAAAAAGGACCCCTCAAATCCCTATAATACTGGAGCCTTTATCCTCTTCATGGTAGATCTCCTGACCGTTATATTTCCCTTTATCTAGCATAAAATGATCCCTTAAATATGTACCCAAAGACGGTGCTTCCTCAAACTCCTTTAAACGGCGCTCTGAAACATTATGAAAAAGCCATGTTTTTCCGTCTGTGGTCTTTACTTCTAAACGTTGATCTAACGAATGGTATATATACCATTGAACGAGGTTAGATTTTGGATATTTTTTTTCTGACATATATTTATTCTTAATTATTTAACCAAATTAATAAATTCTTTTTCAGCTAAGATCTTAACGCCAAGCTTTTCTGCTTTCTCTGCTTTAGAACCTGGGTCAGAACCAACAAGAACAAAGGAAGTTAATTTAGAAACTGATTCAGAAACCTTACCTCCAGCTTGTTTAATTAAAGCTTTTGCTTGGTCTCGAGACATTGAATCTAGAGTTCCTGTGATGACAAAAGTTTTTCCAGAAAGTTTGTTAGAAAGAGCTTTGGTCGCTACTTCTATCTTCACACCATTATCTATTAACTTTTCAACAAAGCGGATATTTTCTTTTTGATTAAACCAATTATAAATACTTTTTGCTATTACTGGCCCAATATTTTCAATCCCATTAATATCCTCTAACTTAGCCCCCATTATTTTCTTCAAGCTGCCAAAATGGTTAGCTAGGTCTTCAGACGTTTGTTCACCAACGTGCAATATTCCTAGAGCATAGATAAAGCGGGGTAATGTTACTTTAGAGTGTTCTTGAATTGACCTAATTATATTCTCAGCACTTTTTTCACCAAAACGTTCTAAGCCTGAAATGTCTTCTTGTTTTAAAGTAAACAAATCAGCAGCATCTGAAATTAAACCATCTTCTTTAAAACGGTCTAAAATCTGTGGTCCAACTGACATGATCTCAAAAGCATTAACAAAGTGTTGCATACCCCTGCGGTTCTTTGCAGTGCATTTTGGGTTAGCACAGAAATACGCAGTAGAACTTTCCTTAGCCTTCTCCCCGATCTGTCTCTTTTCTACGAGCCCTGCACAAACCGGACACTTTGATGGCATCACAAACTTCTTTTCTTTGCCACTCCTTAATTTTACTAAAGCTTCGACTACTTCTGGAATAACATCACCAGCTTTTTGGATAACTACAGTATCACCAATTCGAACATCTAATCTTTGAATCTGATCGATATTATGCAAGGTTGCTTTAGAGATCTTAGAGCCTGCAACAAAGGTTGGCTCAAACACAGCTAGGGGCGTTAAAGCACCTGTTCTACCAACATTAATCAGTATATCTTTTAGTATTGTCGTAGCTTGTTCTGCTGGATATTTAAAAGCAATCGCATAACGAGGTGCTTTACCAATAACCCCCAAAGACTGGTACAAACTCAGATCGTTAACATTGATAACCACGCCATCCATACCAAAAGCGAGTTTTTCTCTGATTTTTTCTGTCTGAGCTATAAACTGCAAAACTTCATCTAAGTTTTTACACGCTCTTTGATACTCATCAACTCTAAAGCCTAGCTCTTTTACATACTGATGTTCTGCTTGGTGTGTTTTTAATTCAGTCAGTTCAGTTGCAATATCCCAAGCAAAGAAATCAAGTTTTCTGCTTGCAGAAATCTTTGGATCTAACTGTCTAATAGAACCAGCTGCAGCATTTCTCGGGTTTGCAAAAAGTGGTTTGCCTTCTTTCTCATTCTGCTTGTTTATTTTTTCCCAAACACTCTTTAACATGACGCACTCCCCGCGAACCTCTATCTTTCTTTTGTCTTTAATCTTTAAAGGAATACTCTGAACAGTTTTTAAATTCTGGGTAACATCTTCACCAAAAATACCATCGCCTCTTGTTGAACCACGCACAAAAATTCCATTTTCGTATTCTAAAGAAATTGAAAGACCGTCTAATTTTACTTCACAGAAATAATCAAGTTTTTTTTGCTGAAGATCAGTTAGCAATCTTGCAACCCTTTTCTCCCAAGCTCTTAACTCTTCCTCCGAAAAAGCATTATTTAAAGAAAGCATTGGTAAAGGATGTTTAACTTTTTCAAACTTGTCTAAGACTTTACCACCAACTCTTTGAGTTGGTGAATCAACAGACATAAACTGCGGGTACTGATGTTCTAGATCGATTAATTCTTTTGTTAAATCCTCATAAACCTCATCAGTGACTCTAGGATCGTTTAAAACATGGTAGCGGTAGCGCAAATCATCAACCTGCTGCCTTAGTTTTTCTATTCTTTTTTTGATTTCTGAAGGTTTAACCATATACCTATATTTTACCTTAAGCAGCGCTATTCTGCATCTATTCAAAAAGTACTCAAAATAGTTTTCCACAACTTTACAACAAGTTATACCTGTACTAAAATACATATATATTCAGGAGCCAAAATGTTTTCAAGCAAACAAAATTTCAAACTCTCTCAAAACTTGAAAATGGGCATTCAGCCACCATCCTCACAGGGGACTTTTTTCAAAGTCAGTGGGGTTGTTTTTTTACTCCTTTCCATATTCCTTGTTAAAAACATCTATAAAAACCTCAATACAACCATAGCTATTAAAGAAGTCGGTAGCGTGACCCCTGAAGTACTGGGTGCTTTTGATCAAAACCAAGAAACAACCCCCAAAACAGTACCTGCAACCTACACAGTTTCTAAAGGCGACACATTATTTAACATTGCTCAATCACAAGGCATTAATTGGGTTGTGATTGCTTCCCTGAATAACCTCAAAGCACCGTATACTCTGAAACCCGGTTCAGTACTTAAATTAAGATAAAACAAAAATAGAAACGCTTCCAAGCCAGAAAAGGCAAAAAAGCAAACAAAATAAAACCCCGGCTAATTGGCCGGGGTTTTTGTTCCTACTATTGCGGAACAGTAATTTCTAATTTTCTGGTAACACCTTGATTTTTACCTGAATCCTGAATCGTAGTTGTTCCTGCAGGTAAACCATTTGGAGAACTTGTTACTGAATAACTGGAAGTGCCTCCGGAACCATTTACTACCATTAACTGATACTGCTGAGTTGTTGTTAGCGGTGAGCTGGTCCATGTTGTAGGACCTGCCGTGCTTACAGCCTGGGTTGCTTCTGGCGTTGCAATACAGTCTGAAACCTGTGCAGTACAAAAATATATTGTGCCTGTACTGCCGCTTGTGATCTGAACACTTACTTGAGTATATCCAGGAGCTTGGGCTTGGTCTGTTGGATTATATAAATAGAAGTCTTTCTGATCATCAGCTGCAAGACTAAAAGAATATGGGTTATCTAAATAGTAGCTCGCGCATGTGGTTACGGTAACCCCAGCGATAACTACAGAGCCAGGAGAAGTACAAGCAGAAACTGTACCAAGCCCTCGAACTAATTTAAACAAGCTATCCTCTGCTACAGCCTCAGCAGCAGTCAAAATTGGCTCAGTTCTGGTTAAATCACTAGAGGTTTTTATTTCATTAACTGCAATAGCGGCGATGCTAAAGACAATTGCAGTAATTGCAGACAAAATTAAAATAGCGAGCAGTAAGGTCACGCCTTCTTCTTTTCTTTTGCCGTTATTCAATTTATGGTCCTGCAGATATGTCATATGATGGTATTGAAATCGTAGTTTGAATTGGCATGGTTATGGTGTCTTGTGAGCCTGAAGTTGCTGTAACATTTCCCATTATAGTTACTCTTGGTTGGGCATTGCTACCTGTTGTGTATGGATTGTATGTTGGAGAAACATAGAAAAGTAATTTGTTGATTGTAACGTTGTTGCTGTTAATCTTTACAGTTGCCATGTTATTTTTAATTAACCAAAGATTTGTTCCGTTTGATGAGGCAAGACCAGAAGCATCTCCTAAATAAAAACAGAGGTGCTCGTTATCTGTATTAACTAAAGCAAGCGAACTAGCGGAAGAACTAATCGTGCCACTACAAGGAGAGTTCCAAGGACCATAGTAGTCAATTTGCCCGTTGCGGATTTCCTTGCTTAGAAAACCTGTGATATATCTAGCGTTCTCAGATGCAGAACGAATGACATCAGTTCTGCGATTTATCTTTAAAGTTGAGAGATATACTCCCATAATTGAACTAACTGTCACTGCAAAAAGTGCGGTTGCAACTATCGCCTCAATCAAAGTAAAACCCTTTTGGTTATCTTTAATATTTTGCATATTAATAGTTCTTCCAGTTAGTTAAGTAAGACTGTAGAACAACTTTGCAGCTAGCACTCAAAGTTACTGGGTCTGTTGTTACGGGGCACTTCCTGCCCTGCCACCAGACAGTAGAGACTGCAACCAAACGTGGATTCAGCGCTGTGTACGGAGAAGTTTGATCTTCTGTAATAACTAATTTTCTAGAATAGTTTGTAGGAACTCCGGCTCCGCCGTTGCTATACAAACCAGTACCAGAATCATAATTCAAGACATAGCTTGTTGGATTTTTTGTCAGCAAAACGTTGCTAGAACCAATACTATAGTCAATGGCATAAGTACCTGCTTCTATTCTTTGTTCTCCACTACCCTGCCAAGCACTGTAGCATTGTTGCCCAGTTCCTAAATCAGAACAGGTTGAAAGAGTTCCTTTAAGCCAATTTGTATCCCTGATATTTCGTAAACCTTCGATGCTTTCGCGAGCCAGAGCAGTGCCAACAATTTGTTTGCTAGAATTATCTGATGATTGAAAAGAATACACTGCTAAAGAAAGCGCAGAAACTAAACCAGTTACTAAAATAAAAATTGCCACTAATGTTTCAATTAGGGTCTGTCCCAATTGTCTATTTTTAGGGGCAATTTTTTTAAACATTTTTTTTCTAACTAAGGATTTACTTCCTTAATTATAGGGGCTCTTAAACCATTGTAAAAAACCACATAACCAGTGCTAACGACACAAGGACTTCCTGATGTAGCATAAGACCCTATACAACCAGTACTATCCGGAGGCAAAGCTGAATTATAAGTAATGTTGGCGGTATTCTTTAATCTCAATAAGGTTTGTGTGTTTCCAACTGGTGCTGTAACGTCTGCGTCAAAAGTTATCTGAGACTTAAAACCCGGGCTTATTGATCCTACGTTGAAAGTGAACACATTACCAACTTGTGAATAGCTTGTCCCAGAAGAAGGATTAAATGATATATTCCGAACATTGGTCAGGTTAGAATTAGTGAAGTCGTCTGTAACAACAACATTAGTTGCGGTAGCTGTGCCAGAGTTGCAAATATTAATATTAAAGCTAATTCGATCTCCTTTTTTTATTGTGTGTACAGTTCCTGTTTGACCAGGAATACAATTTGAAGAAAAAGTATATGGCAAACCGTTAACAGCTGTTATATTTTTTCCAGCAGTACTTAAATTAACTGTGCATGGAACAGGAGCTGTTGTTGTTTGCGCAAATAACACTAAACTTGAAGTGCCGTAAGCATTTACTGCTTGGACCCAGTAATAATAATTAGTGGTGTACGATGCCGTTGTGTCTGTGTATGTTAAACCTGAAGTTGTTTGCCAAACCGCACCCGGAGTGGTTGTCTCGCTTCTATACAGGTTGTATGAGGTTGCCCCGGATGCTGTACCCCAATATAGCTTTATCTGTCCGCAAGGAACAGGACCTAAAGTTGCCGTGTTTGAATTATCTGCAATTGGCTGTGCAGGCCATGCAGGAGGTCCAGGTGGATCTCCAGGAGGTGTTCCTGCTGGGAAATTAAAGGTAAAGGTATATGTTCCACTAGTACAGTTCTGGCTAGCACTTGGAGATATACTGGTTGGATCTGGTGGTCCACCGCCTAAATACGAAACAGTGTATGTTCCTGCTTGTCCTGTGCTGGTGTATGTTACTGGGGTATTACCACTCATACCAGTAGCACCACTACCACTTGGTGATGTAACCCCGACAGTCCAAGTAGCAGGAGCAACTCCAGTGCTGTCTATTATTATTGTACAAAGAGCTGGCGAAACAAAATTCAAAGTAAAGGTTATGGAATTACCAGCAGAACAACTCTGTGATTGAGCTGGAGCATATGTTGAAAAACTCTGAGATGATCCGCCCGTGTAAGTAATGGTCCAAGTTCCTGTTGGCTGACTTGTGAAGGTATTATCATTACTGCCATTAATTGTTCCAGGACCTGAAATTGTATAGTTATATGTTCCAGGATTCCCCGTTGAGTTGACGTTAATAGTACAACCTTGCGGAGCTGTAACTGTAACAGTAACTGTTCTAGAAGTCGGAACTCCATTTATGTCTCCGCCGGTCAACGTATATGTTGTAGTTGTAGTCGGCGAAACTGGATACATACCCAAACCGACTGGAACATTTATCGGAGGATTAAATTGTCCTCCTGAAAGGGTCATAGACCAACAGTTAGAAGCTGACCAATTTAAATTAGAAGTGTTCCCCGATGTTATACTCGAAGGTGTTGCAGTAAAGGTGTTAATCACACAATTACTAACTACTGTTGTAAAGTTTAAAGTGAAAGTAATTGTTTGGTTTGAGGAACAATTTTGTGTTTGAGCTGGAGAGTATGATGAAAAAGTTTTTGATGATCCACCAGTGTATGATATTGTCCAGGTACCCAATGATCTATTATTGTACTGATTATCTCCTGTACCATTTATTGTTGCTGGTCCGGAAAGAGTATAGTTGTATGTTCCAGGAGAACCCGTTGAGTTAATCACAATTGTACAAGAATTATCATTTCCAGGATTAATACCCGACCAATTAACAACAATCTGGGGTGCTGTTGGTGAAATATTATCACCTGTGATATTAACTGTTGCAGTCCAAGTCTGGTTCACAGGAGGGCCACCATTTGCTGTTGAAATACTTATACTTACTGCTTGGGAACCAGCAGCTGCAATAGTGCCACTACTTGGACTTAATTGTAACCAACCATTGCCACCAGAATACACGACAGAGCTCACACTCCAGGAACCACTTTCTCCACCTGCCGGACTACTATTTTGTATTGTGAAAGAAGAATCACTGGTACTTACTGGTGCTGCTGTTGTCCCGTTATATGTCCAATTTTTAGCGACTGCAGCTTTTGTGTGATTTACTAGAATGCCATAAAAAGCAAAAAAACAGCCAACTATTAATGCTGCTGAGATTAATTTAGATGCTGTAGCTTTATTTTTCATTTTTTGTTTCAATACTTTTATATTCGTATTTTCATTATACCTCATTTTGCCGATTAAATCAAGGAGTTATTGTTCCTGAAACGCCATTAACAATCAAAGTTGTTGTTAATGTGCTGTCTGTTCTTCCGAGTGTGATTGTGACTACTGCGTCACGAATCTTTTCATTTGAAGCACCGCCTCCTGAGGTAGTTAAAAGCATCCTAGCAAAAGGAACTGAGTAAAAAATTTCAATATTAGTCGGATTTAAAACAGTACTATCAGATTTAGTTACTGATATCTGCTTTACAATAACTGGCGCTATGAGCTGTTCTGTCGAAAGGTTAGTCACAGCATTTGAACTATCATACGTCTTTAATCCATAACTATTATACGCCCCTACAACTGAACTTAAAGTTAGACTGTAGTATTTTGATGCTGCTGTTGCTGTTGAGTCTTTCGAAGAAATTGCATGACTCTGCATTCTTCTTAAATTTGAAACTAGGTTGTTCTTTGCAACTGTTAAACTTCGTGGACCACTCTGACTACCAAAGTTAACTAAAAATACGGAAGTTAAAGTAACCATAATGAAAATAACGACCAAAAGCTCAATTAATGTAAAACCATTTTGTTTTAAGTCTTTCTTTCTCATGAATGGAACCCTATTAAATTCAGATACCAACTAAATATCTGTTGCCCCCAAAACATAGCAATAATACACGATGCTGAAAGAAAAGTTCCAAAAGCAATTTGACTAGAAAGTTTCTTTGTTTTTGTCAAAAGTAGAAATATTCCCACTACCGCCCCTATCCCAAAAGCTAAAAATATATTTACGAATATTAACGGCCAGGGAACAGCAAGACCCAAAAACCAAACAAACTTAACGTCACCTAATCCAAGCCAACGACCACGGGATAAAAGATAGATTAAGCCAAAAAATATAAATGCGATCAATCCGCTTAAAACTCCAGTTACAGGCACACTTTCTAAAATATCACCAGATCCTATCCAATAGATCGACCAGTCAATCAAGAAAAGCAGAAATGTTGCGGGAAATATTACTTTATCCAGTATCAAAAAATGCTTAAGATCAATCATAAAAACTACTATCAAAACTGATATTACAAATATCATTCTGAAATAATCAAGCCCTAAACTAAAGGACGAATACCCAGCGTCTTTAAAAACCATGTAATATCCCAGCGTGAAAAGCAATCCAGTGATAACCTCAACGGAAATATACTGCCAAGAAACTCTGTCTTTACAATATCTACAACGCCCTTTTAAATACAGAAAACTTAGAACTGGGACAAGGTCTGCAATATCTAACTTATGCTTACAACTGCGACACTGTGATCTGCCATTAATGCTCTCTTCTGCGGGCAACCTAAAAATCAACACGTTCAGAAAACTTCCGATGATTGTGCCAAAAATAAATACTAGGATTAAAGCAGTTACCATTATTGCAAAGATTGCTCAGTTAAAATATGCATTCCTTTAGAAACACCATAAGCATCTGCATTCAAACAAAACTGCAAAGAAAAGGTTTTTGGACTTTTCTGCGAATAAACAAAATCTTTAAAGTTAGAACAAACACCGCTACCAGCATTCTGTGGAGTTGGCATTGCTTGCATATAGTATGGTACTAAAATTTTCTGGTTTAAAAACTGGTCTGCTGTAGGATACCTATCCTGGTCTTTAAAATAGTATGTCAAAGCCGTGTTCATATTATCAACCTGTCTGTAAGTGCTTTGTGCTTTACCCAAAGCTAACCCTGAAAAAATTCCCCATAAAAGAACGAGAACAAATAAAAGAACAACTGCAACTAGAACTATTAATTGCAGTTTCTCTCTCGAAATATTTCTTGCACTTGTAGGGGTTATTTCATCAGCCATGGATCTATTTCTTTACTGTATAAACCCTACCGGAAGGATAGGGCCTAACAATAAACAAATTATTGAATACCAGCAGGAGATACAGAGTGCGTTCCTGCGGCATAACCACCGGTTGTGCCACCCAAACAGAATGAAAGGGTATAAGTAGCACCGCTTGCAGACAAATAAACATAGCTATTATTTAAAGTCTGGGAAGTTCCTGTACCTGTACAGTTAGCTTCTGCTGGGGCTGGAGATGTAGGTAATGCACCAACGTAATTTGGTACTAATCCATTTAACGGCGTGCCACCAGTTGTAACAACTCCTGCGGCTGCCTGGGTTGGGTAAGCATTGTTGTCGTTGTAGTACAATTCCAACGCTGTTGCCAACTGACGAACATCAGCCAATCTCTTAGCGTCTCTAGACTTTGCTCGAGCAGAGTTTAAGGCTAGTAAGACCACAGAAGCCAAAAGACCGATGATCGCAATAACGACCAACAATTCTATTAATGTAAAACCTTTGTTTTTGTTTCTTAACAATGTTTTCACCCCCTTCCAGGAAGTAAATTTGCAGCTTTTAAATTTATGCTGCGTTACTAGCTAAATTATAGATTGGCAGGAGAATTCCTGCAACTAAGATACCCACACCCACGCCTAGAATCAGCATTATTATAGGTTCCATCAAGGAAGTTAAGGTAGCAATCTTAGCGTCAACTTCTTTCTCGTAATAACTAGCAAGCTTTTGCAGAATGTTAGTTAAAGTGGCTGATTGTTCTCCAACCTGGACCATTTGTGTGACTATAACTGGAATCTCTTTATGTCCCTGCAAAGAATCAGCAATGCTCTTTCCAGAACCAAGCCTGTTTGCTGCTTCCATCAATATATCTCTGTATATAACGTTGTTAACAAGATCAGCAACAACTTCCAAGGCTTTAATAATCGGAATACCACCTAAAACCAAGGTTGAAAGATTTCTTGAAAAACGAGCTAAGTATATTTGTTCAAAAATTGGTCCAATAATTGGCGTAGCAATCTTTAAACGATCAAAAATATATCTACCAGTTTTTGTCCTGACATAATATCTAAGTAATAGCCAGATAGCTATAAAACCAATGAACAAAGTCCACCAGTAATGTTGGAAAAATCTTGTGAAAGCAATCAAAACCACAGTTATAAACGGAAGGCTACCACCCTGCTCTTCTAGAATAACTGTAAGCTTAGGCAGGATGAACAAAAACATTAAGGCACCAACAACAACTAAAGCACCAAGAATAAACAAAGGATAAGTCATTGCTCCTTTAACCTTAGAGCGCAAATCATAATCCTTTTCAATCTGATCAGAAAGATAATTTAAAGATTGATCTAGTGTTCCAGATAACTCACCGGTATGTACGACGCTAACATAGACATTAGTGAAAACCTCAGGATGTCTTGCTAAAGACAACGAAAAGCTATTACCACCTTCAATACTTGAAATAGTTTCACTAATAACCTTTTTTAAGTATGTATTAGTAACCTGCTCTAAGAGAATACGTAAGGCTTGTAATATAGAAACTTTGGCACCAATCAAAGTTGAAAGCTGGCGAGAGAACAAAACCATCTCTTTTGCCGGAACTGATTTACCAAAAGGCCACAGCTTATCAACGATACTCTCTTCTACGATCTCCAAGTTTAAGATAACTAAGCCGTTATCCTGAATCAAAGATTCAGCATGACCCTGGTCTTCTGCGACAACCACGCCTTCTCTTAAGCTGCCTGATACATCTTTTGCTTGATATCTAAACTGCATATATTAAATACCCTTAGAAACTAATGATTGAAAGAAATCGCGATCCCTAACATAAACAATTGCATCTTCTGTAGAAACCAATCCTCTGCTTACCAAATTTGCAAGTGAGTGATCAAGGGCAATCATGCCCGCATCAGCATTGGTGTGCAAAACATTATCCATTTCATAGGTCTTGCCTTCACGAATCATATTCCTGACTGCATTGTTCGCAAGCAATACTTCAACAGCAGGCATTCTGCCTCCACCAATCTTAGGCAACAAACGTAAGGAAACAATACCCAACAAAACATTAGCCAACTGTGCCTTAATTTGAGTTTGTTGATATGGAGGAAAGACATCAATAATACGATCTATGGATTGGGCAGCATCATTAGTATGCAGTGTTGCAAAGATTAAGTGTCCGGTTTCTGCTAAGGTGATTGTAGCGGCGATTGACTCAATGTCTCTCATTTCACCAACTAACAAAACATTACAGTCCTCGCGCAAGCTGGCTCTGAGTGCTTGGGCAAAAGAAGGCGTATCAATATATAACTCACGTTGGTTGATGACGCTTTGACGCGCTGAGAACAGAAATTCAATAGGATCTTCAATGGTTAAAATATGTTCTGCTCTGGTTTGGTTAATATAGTCAATCATTGAAGCAAGAGCTGTTGATTTACCATGCCCAGTTGGCCCGACGAATAAAATCAAACCTTGTTTATGTTGAGTTAGATTTAATAAACTCTCAGGAAGATTTAATTCAGCAACTGTTTTAATCTTGTTTGGAATCAAACGAAAAGCAGCAGCAAGCTGTCCTTTTTGTTTGTAGGCATTAACACGGAAACGGACATTGTCTTTAAAAGAATATGCAAAATCAAAATCTTGTTGTTTTTCTAACTGTTGCTTCTGTACAGGATTAAGCATCAAATCTAACAAGGCAGTAATTGCATCAATAGTTAAAACTTCATACTCTTCCATTTTTAACAGAGCCCCGTCTACACGAATAATTGGTGGTTCACCAGTTATTAAGTGCAAGTCAGAAGCATTGCGCTCTAAAACAATACCCAACAGCTTATTTAATTCTAATTCACTCGCTTTATACATATATCATCTTCTTTATTCTCAGCACGACCTCGTTTGGAGTGTGCTGCGTCTTAATCATGTATTCATTTGCCCCTAAATGCAAGCCTCTTTCAATATGTTCTCTCTCAGATAGATCAGAAAGCATAAGCACTGGTGTTGAAGCAATCTGCATGTCCTGGTGTGCTCTCAACTTTTGTAATATCTCAAAACCCCTGAGCTTACCTTTTACCTTGTCCAACAAAGTATCCAACAATATTGCGTTAAAAACCTCATCAGCTAACCTTGTCATTGCCTGATCAAAACCACTTGCAGTATGTCCTTCAATCCCCAATGCCCTTAGCTTTCCTTTGTATATTTCAGCAAGTAACGCTGGCTCTTGAATAATTAATACTTTTGGTTGCATATATCAAGCTATTCTGAGGTTACACGGACAACTTCTTCATAGGTTGTAATTCCCTGTAACACTTTAATTAATCCATCTTGCTTTAAAGAAATCATACCAATCTTTTTTGCTTCTTCAAAAATATCTGCTGGTGATGCTTTTTCCAAAACCAGTTGCTGAATCTTTTCTTCTACTGGAAATGCTTCAACTATAGCGATTCTTCCTCTGTAACCTGTGTTACCACATTTTTCACAACCCTTGCCTCGAAAAACATGCATCTCCTTTAAATTAACACTTTCTAGCTCTTCTGCTTTTACATCTTTAAGCTCGTTTTCAAAAAGTTTCTTCATGTCTTCAGAGACTGCTATTTCTTCTTTACAATCAGGACAAATCTTTCTTGTTAAACGCTGAGCTCCAATACAATTAATGGATGCAGAGAGCAAGAATGGTTCCATCCCCATATCAATTAAACGAGGTAAAGCACCAATTGCATCATTAGTGTGCAAGGTTGAGAAAACTAAGTGTCCAGTTAACGCTGCTTGCACAGCAAGCTCTGCGGTTTCCTTGTCTCTAATTTCACCAACCATGATGATATTTGGATCTTGACGCAAAATCGAACGTAAACCTGAAGCAAAAGTTAAACCAATATCTGGATTAACCTGAGTTTGATTAACACCTTCCATGAAATATTCAACAGGGTCTTCTAGAGTAATAATATTTACCTTAATATCATTAAGCATTGAAAGAATTGCATACAAGGTTGTTGATTTACCAGATCCAGTAGGACCTGTAATTAAAAAGATTCCGTGGGTTTTCTTCAAACTATCTAAAACCCACTGTAAGGACTTACTTCTAAAACCAAGTTGCTGCAAAGTAGGAACTTTTGTGGTCTTGTCCAAAATACGCATAACAATCTTTTCACCATTAACATTCGGCAGCACCGAAACACGCAAATCTACTTGTTTAATGGCTGTTTCATAATGGAAACGGCCGTCTTGTGGTAAACGGGTTTCATCAATCTTTAAGTTTGAAAGAATCTTAATCTTTGAAGCAATAGCGCTTTGCACATTCTTAGGCAGCACAATTGCGGTCTTTAAAATACCATCTTGTCTGTAGCGCACTCGAACGTCTTTTTCTGATGGTTCAACGTGAATATCAGAAGCATTACCATCAATGGCATTAGTCATGATCACATCTACTATCTTTGAAATTGGAGCATCCTGCACCAAGTCCTGCAAAGCACCAGCTTGCTGTTGTTGCTGTGACTGACGCATTGCTTGCTGCACTTTTTCAGTTGCTGCAAACTCTGTTAACGCTTCTCCAACTATTTTTCCGGCTTGCTTTTCTTTGTTTAAAACTTTGTTAAAGCTTTGATCATCAGTGACAAAAAGTTGAATGTTGTACCCAGCTTTTTTTGAAAAAAACTCTAATGCCTCCAAAGCCTGAATATTGGTTGGATCAGTTATGGCAACGTTTAAAGTCTGACCGTTTTTTTCAAAAGCAAAAAACTTGTAAAAGAGATATGTGTCTTCAGGAATTAAATCAATGATTGCTTGATCGACTTTTCTATCCAAAAAACTAATATATGGAATATTTAAAAAAGCGGCTTTGGCTTTGGCCAAGGCTTCTGGTGTTAAAATCTTTTGGCTAGTGACTAACTCTAATACTGTTTTGCTCTGAGTAGTTGCTTGTTCTTTTAATTTCTCGTAAAGATCTTTAGGAATTAATTCCTGTTCTACCAGATACAATTCAAAGTTGTCTGTTGTTTTAATATTCTCTGGCATGTTTTGCTCCAAAATTATTTCCCGACAAAAGGATTCTGCAAACCAACCTCAGCTCTATTAACTGTAGGGTATGCTGGCGTCACTAAGTATTTAAAACGTGGGTCTTGTAAAACAGCGGTATTTAAACTAGAACCAATGCTGTGTAAATCTAGAACCTTTTTAGTAGAAACTGCTCCAGTCATAGGTACTGGTTGTAATCCACTAACAACATCAGTTTTAGAAACTTCTGGACTTGGGGCATCTGAACCTTTACCAAAATATGAATACAAAACAAAGACCATTGCCAGCAAAACAATCCCTAAAACTATGTATTCTTTTTTTTCTTTAGTTAGTGCCATTATTTTTGGTAATAGGTTCTTAAGGTTGTTTTAAAAGTAATGACTTTCTTTTCGTTATCACTTGCAAGATCAATTGATTGAATATCAAACAAGCGCAAGCTTCTTTGAATCCCCTGCAACATCGCAACATATCCTTCTAAAGAACCAGTGACCGTAAAGTTTACGTCAATGCCACCAAGTGTTGCTGAAGGAAGTTTGTTTTGTTGTGCCACTGTGCCATTCTTTAGCTTAGATGTGTCTCCAACTCCAACAACAGAGGAAAAATCTGCTTGGTCTGCTAAATCAACAGCCTGAGTTGCACCCAAAGACAAGGCTGCTGCTTTTGCCTGTGTTTCTATCAATGCATAAATAGTTGAAATGTCTGGCTTGTCAGGAATTGCTAAATCCAGACGCTGTAATTCAGCAGAATCTGTGTTCATTTTCTCAATCAAGCTATCAATGGTCTTCTGTCGCTCTATCGTGTCGTCCAAAGAAGCCTGCGCGTTATTCATTGCTTCTTTAGCTGTTTTGTATGTGCCATATTTTGGAAGCAACAAAAATACTGCAACTAGAATTGATAATATCAAGGTGATAGCAAGCGTTGCAAAATTTGATTTATTTGTATTTGTATTGCTTAGTGGCAACATTATTGTTGTGTTGGGTTAGTTGGTACAGTTGGTTCAACAGGAACTATTTCAGCAGGAGTTGTTTCAGGAATCAATGTTGCAGGGGTTGTTGTTTTAGCGGGTGCTTCAGTTGGTGTTGGAACTGTCTGCAAAATCGTATTATTAAAAGTAACGTTTACAGTAAAAGAAATTCCGATCTTGTTTTCTTCTGAAAGACCAACGTTAACTAATTTTACATCTTTAATATATTGAAAATCATTTAACTGAAAAGCTTTTATCAATTTATCAAGATTTTGAAAATCAGGAACATTGCCTGTAATAGTTGCGCTACCATCAGAGTTTGCTGTGAACTTTTTGTAAGTTGCGGTTTTTAAAGTCGCATCAGAAAATCTTTGAATCAAGGTACCCCAGCTCAAATGCTTGTCTAAAAGCAACTGCAAATTTTTAAGTTTGTTCTGATAGTTGCTAAGCTTTGGGTAGTCTTCAGATTGCTCTACTTTTTGCTGGATCGAAGCTTGTTTAGCTTGTAACTCTGCGGTTGTTTTTTTAGCTGTACTTGCACCATACCAAACAAAAATATAACCCGCGATTACAAGAATCAACAAGATAATCCCAGAGGTATTTAAAATCTTCGGCAGTCTTTCTTCCGAAGATTCCATACTTGTATTTTGCAGTAAGTTTATTTCAGCCATGATCTTTTTTAATGCGCTCTAAGAGCTAAACCGATTGCCACAGATAGATTTGCGGAGTATTGAGAAATTACTGGTTTTAAATCTGCTGGAAAAGTAAGTTTAGAAAGTGGATCTCCGTAGACAATCTTTGCATCCATATCGGAAAAAAACTCATTTAAACCTGGTAAATTTGCTGTACCACCAACTATCATTATTTTATCAAATTTCTTGCCCCTTGCCTGATATATTCCTTGTAACTGTTTTGCTTCTGATTTTATATTTGCAAGAATTGGTTTAATGCTCTCTGGAATGAGGTTAGACTGGGTTAAACCAAAGTCTTTTTTAAACTGATCTGCGCGAACCATACTAATCTTTAAGCTCTCTGCAATCTTTTGAGTAATCGTGTCTCCACCCATTGGAATATTTCTTGTCAAAAGAAGATTACCATTTTCTACAATATTTAAATGTGTTGATCTTGCACCAACGTCTACTATTAAAATACTTCCTTTGTCATCCCCTATTAAAGCTCTAATTAATGCTAAGGCTTCAATCTCTAAGGCAACTGGTTCAAGCTTTGCTTGCTGGAATATTTTTAAATAGCTGCGGAGAATACTGTTTGGTACAGCAGTCAAAAGGATTCTAGTCTTTCCATCAGGTAGCTTTTCAATCGTTGACCAGGAAAGTGTCATCTCAGTTATTGGTAAGGGAACGTATTTCTTTGCTTCAAACTCAATTGCTGTCTTTAACTCACTTTCTTTCAAAGGAGGAAGTTCAATAACTGAAGTGAAAACCGCGGAATTAGGCAAAGAAGCAACAATCTTGTTGGTTGAAACTCCTGATTTTTCTATGAGGTTTCTAAGGATCAAGACTGTTTTAGCGATACTTTCTTCTTTTGTCTCATCGATGTTAAACGAAGCGTTAACAAGCCCATAGGTGTCTAGGGTATGAACATTGTCCTTGCTTGTAATCTGAGCAATCTTAATGTTCGTGGTGCCAATGTCTATCCCCAGAATGCTTTTTTTGCTTGAGAAAAACATCAATTTATCTTTGTTTCAGTAGTATTTTTACCTTTTTATAGTAAAACAATTCAGGGCAGATGTCAAAGTTTTTTGTGGGTAAATACACATTTAACACAAAAAGCATGGCTACCTTTACAATAACCGAGGGTTTTGATAAAATTCGGGGGTAATCTTAAAGAAAAAAGCTCTTAAACGCTTAAATTAAGGGTGTGTAGCTCAGCTGGTTAGAGCACTTCACTGATAATGAAGAGGTCCGTGGTTCGAGTCCACGCACACCCACCATTGAAAACTTATGGGATATGTATTCGCAATACTAGGTATTGTCATCGGAATCCTGATGATGAAATACACAGTGCAAATAACTGGCTTCACAGGCAAAATAGACTTTGCTGAAAAGTACCTTGGAGCAGGCACAGCAGCAGGCACCTACACTTGGTGGAGACTCTGTGGTCTGGCATTCATCTGTCTTGCTGTAGCATGGTTGTTTGGATTCATATAATCCTGTAAAATACCAAAGTCGTGGGCCCTTAGCTCATTTGGTAGAGCGCCTGCTTTGCAAGCAGGAGGCGACCGGTTCGAGCCCGGTAGGGTCCACCAAAAAACACCCGATCAATTGATCAGGTGTTTTTTTAGTATCATTATTTTGGCCTAGAAAAAACAAACACCGATTGATAACGCTCAATCGGCAAAGCGAAACTAACTAGTGGCACAAAATTCCTGTATCGTCGTATTTATCTGCCAAAAAACAATGCAGGATGTGCACAACAAACTCACTGTGGTGACCAAACGTGGGGAATTGACGCCCAAGCTTATCAAAAGTTACGGGTTTACACGAAAGCTTTTCTATCTCTTTGTACATTCTGATCGTTGCCTGAATACAAAAATCAGAAAAGAAATAGTTAGAAGCGGGAATTGAAGCCCACTGCTCTTGATCCCCCCAGGGTGATAGGTAAGGAACGCCTGTGTTGCCTGCACCTACTAAAGACCTACCAGAGTAAGGAACTCCAGGATAGAAATCCCTTTCGCACACCTCGTCGATGACAGAAAGGTATTCTCGGACACATGAAACTTCTACTCCCATATTCCGAATCCTTGAAGTGCCTTCACCTACACCCACGCCAGCGAAAACATGCGTAACGTGAGTTCCTTGATGCGCTAGTATCTTTATCACCCGCTCCAATAGTTCGCCGGTGTAGATTACATCATCCACCAAGGCAACATCACCCTTGGGGATACAGCGAACCTGATGCAACAACGATCCAGAATTACTTCGTGACCTAATACCAACATCTTTTTTGTTGATATCAACATGCCGACTCATATCCAACGTATAACGTGATGCGATATAAACACGGTCCAAAGAAACGGTGGTTCCACTGTACCTACTAAGTAGCATGCTAAGCCCGCCACTTAGTTCTTCTCCGTCAATATAATCCACGTATTTAAAAATGCGGATTAACTCACGGCAAAGCTGATCTGCCATTTGTTTAAAATACTTGGTGTCAGGTAGCTCAAACCCAGCCGACTTAGCCCACGACGCCATTAGCAACTGTACGTCACCGGAAACTACGAAAGGATACGACATGATGGTTCTCCTGTGCAAGTGAGTTGATCCTCCTTATTTCTCCAAAAATAAAAACCCTTCTGGAGAAGGGATTGATCGTCATTACACAAACAGAAACCACCAATCTCTTCTTCAGAAGGATTGGTTATGATGAATTGCTGCAATAGCTTTTTCAACAGCATCTACGGCATCTTTTGCTGAAACAATTTGCACACGATTCCTTGAATCTAAATATTTTCCTGATAAATTAGCGCTCCACCCACCAGAGTTTTCTAAAGCAACTATCGGTATACCAGCTTGGTATGCTACAGTAATCTCATTTAAAGTTCCTGAACCGCCACTGATTGTTATAATCGCATCACAGCTTAATACTAAAGGCATTTCTCTACCACCACCTCTATCCATACCAGTAGCAATAACAACATCCACATCTTTTTCATAAACGCCTAAACCTTTCCCGTATGTAATTCCAACCGTTAATCCATTGTTTTTCTTTGCTCCTCTGCACGCAGCAGTAGACAATGAATCCGAATCTTTTTCTGCACCAAAAACTAAAATAGCATTATTCTTTGCTATCTCTTCTCCTAACTGCTCAGCGAGCTTTTCTAGATCCTCGGAATAATTTAGATCTGCCATAGATCCCATTACTCCAATTTGTAATTTCCTCATGTTATTTAATCCTTGTAAGCATTAGCTTATAGCCACCCATTCCATTTCTTAACCACTGCGAAACACGAGCAACTGTTGTCGAACTTAAACCCGTTTGTTTTACGATAGTGGTATATGGAATATTTTTATTAAGCATTTGTGCTGCTTTCCATCTATTTCCAAATTCAATAATTTCGCTTTCGGTCATAAGGTCACGCAAAAAGCGCTTTGCTTCATCCTCTGTTTTTAAAGCAAGCAATACCTCTATCAAATCACTAGTTTTTGGGTTATTCCATCTTAACATAATGGCACTTTAGCAAACTAAAGTAGTATTGTCAAGATACATACAAAAACACCCGATCAGTTGATCGGGTGTTTTTTAATACCTCTGTTATTTCCCCAACGTAGTGATTGGCCTACTCTGTGTGATATAGAACTTGTTTTTTTCTAAAGCCCATTCAACATCTACAGGAAACTTGTAGTGTTTCTCAATCCCTAAAACAGCTTCTGCTAACTGCAAAATTTGTTTACCGTTAAGTTTCTGTTTTGATTTCTTGTTAACTGGTAGTTTTTTCCAAACATTTTCTTTTGTTCCTTTAACCAACTCTTTGTCCTGCTCTGATATATTAATATCTAAAATGTCTTTCTGCTTTTTATGCACAACATAGCTATCTGGTGTAATCTGCCCTGAAACAATTGCTTCGCCCAAACCAAAGCCTGCTTCAATAATTAACTGATTGTAATCCTCTGTAACTGGATGTACTGAAAAAGCAATTCCTGAAACTTCAGATTGAACCATTTTTTGAACAACAACTGCAACCGAAATGTTTTCTTTGTTTAATTTCTGCTCAAAACGATAGAAAATAGCTCTGGGAGTAAACAAAGAAGCCCAGCAGCGTTTGACGTTTATTAACAAATCTTTTTCTGTGGTGTTTAAATAGCTTTCAAGTTGTCCAGCCCAAGCAGCTGATGCCCCATCCTCTGATGTTGCTGATGAACGAACTGCAACATATTTAGCACCAAGCTTTTTAAAAGACTCTTTAATATCAGAAGCAATGTCCTTTGGCATCTCTGCTTCCATGACCAATGCTTTGATAGTCTCTGAGGCAAACTCAACAGAACTAACATCCTGATGTTTTACTCTTTTTAATACTGCTTCAATTTCAACGTCTAAATCTGTTTCTTCAAGAAAATGATCAAAAGCAGAGGACAAAACAACAAACCCCGGAGGAACAGGAATCCCAGCTTTTGTCATTTCCCCTAAAGAAGCGCCTTTACCACCTGCCTCTTTTACAGATTTTTTATCTAAGTCTTTAAAGAATTTAATAAGCATAAATATATCATATCACCTAATACAAAAGACATAAACCTCAAGCTGAAGGTTTCCAAACAGCCCATTGATCGGGTATAATCAACGTATGCATACAAAAACAGCTGAGTTTGTTTCCCCAAAACATCCGGACAAAATCTGTGATTTCATTGCAGATTCAATACTAGATGCATATCTTGCGCTTGACCCTAACTCGCGCGTTGCGGTTGAAGTTATGGGCGGACATAAAGCCATAACCATCAGCGGAGAAATCACATCTAAAACAACTATTGATATTAAAAAGATCGTTGCGGAAATTGTTGGATCAGAATACACCATCAATGTTTTTGCAACCAAACAGTCTCCTGAAATTGCTCAGGGTGTTGATATTGGCGGTGCTGGTGATCAAGGAATCATGATTGGCCATGCTTTTTCAGAAACTCCTAATCAAATGCCTTTAGAATATGAACTAGCAAGAAATCTCTGCAAAAATATTTATGAGAAATACCCTTTTGATGGCAAAGTTCAAGTAACCGTAGAAGGCGATGCTATCACAACTGTTGTTGCAAGTTTTCAAAACACCAAGACAGAAGAACTTGAAGCTTTAGTTAAATCTTTAATTACTGCTAAGGAATATTTAATAAACCCGGCGGGGGTTTGGATGATTGGTGGTTTTGATGCAGACTCAGGTTTAAGCGGCAGAAAAATAATCATAGATAACTACGGCCCAGAACATCAGGTTGGTGGAGGTTCTTTTTCAGGAAAAGACTACACTAAAGTTGATCGAAGTGCGGCTTACATGGCAAGAAAAATAGCAGTAGAATTGTTAAAAGAAAAAAACGCTAAACAAGTTGATGTTAAACTTGCCTACGCCATTGGCAAGTCAGAACCTGTCATGGCTCTGGCTTTAATAGATGGGATAGAAACGGCTTTGCCAGAAAAATATGATCTCAGTCCAATGGGTATAAAAAAATACCTGAAGCTAGATCAGGTAAAATTTGCTAACACTGCACAATGGGGACACTTTGGGAACAACTTTAACTGGGATAACTAATCTGTTCTTCCAGGGCTAACAAAGGTTTGCCAAACTTGTGGATCCTCTGAACCTAAACGGTACAAAGCATATCCAAGCGGCGCATATTTTGCAGCCGCTCTTTTTTGCATGGCTACACTGTATTCATCCAAAACCCAAACAGCGTGCTGTTTACCATTTTCTGTGTACTTAAAAAAGTTGTTTTGAGAAACTGGATCAGTCTCTAAACGCTGCCCATGCTCTTTTGCTAAAGCCAAAGCTCTTGAATATGTAATACTTGACCCCTTGGCCCCCTCAATCCAATCATAGGCGTAATTGCCCATACCAACGATTAATTTAGCTGCTGGGATTTCTGCTGTACGTTTCCTTAAAACACTCTCTGTCCAAGATAAAGAAGCAATTGCTCCTGACTCTGTTATTGAAAAATGTTCATCATAGATCATCAGTACAACTGAATCAACAATTTTAGCAATACCTGCATAATCCCAAGAAGCATCGTCAGCTGGTACGTGAACAGAAACTTCTTTATTCAACAAATGCACTTCTTTAGTTAACTCTAAAAGGAAAGTACCATAATCTTTTTGGGAAATCTGTGGAACCTGTTCAAAATCTAGAGATACACCATCAAGATTGTTCTCTTTCAAATACTTAGAAACAAAGGCAACTACCTTTGCTCGTGCATCACTACTAGCAAGCATTTCTTTTGTATTATCAATCTGCCAACCACGAGAGTAGTTATTCAGCATTGCAAAAACTTTTGCTTGCTTGTTTGCAGTTTTGATATATCCAAGAATCTCTTTTTGCTTTTCTTGATTGTCTTCCCTTACAAGGCCATCTTTAGAATCAAGATGTAACCAATCACCAATAACTAAATTAAAAAGGCCAGCGTGTGCTTTAAGCGAATCAAAGCTTGCCTGCCCTGTATTTATGACATATGAGGCAAACAAAGGATCTGCAATCTTTGTTTGATCTGTTTTTTGAGAAACGTTCTCTTGTTCTGGAGCTACTGCTTTTTTAGGAGCGTAGATTAGCAACAAAATGGCGGCAACCACCAGGATCACCGCAAACCATAACCATTTCATTTTAATTTTGATTTAACGTCATCAACATCTTTTTTAATATGCTCCAAGAGGTCCTTCTCTGTTTCTACTTCTTTCTCTGTAAGATCAGTAATTTTTTTCTCATGTTTTAATCCAGAAAGAATAATATGGTCTCCAATAAACATTGAGGTAAACAGACCAGCCATCAAAAGAATAACCGTCCCAATAACTAGTGACGCTAATGAATTTAAGTTAATCTCGTCGGCTAAATGCCAAACACCGCGCCAAAACAAGACAATACCAATACCACCAATTATTGCATATGGAATTGGAAATCTGCTTAAACTGCCTCTAATATGATCTTCCATTTTGTCAAAAAAACTTAGCACTTCTTTTATTGGGTTCGACATATATATTTATTAATTATTCCTTGTTACTCAAAAGTCCCCTAGCATCAATCAAAGCAAACAACAACGCCAGGATTATTGGTCCTATCAATATTCCAATCGGACCAAAAGCGCTAATTCCTCCAAGCACTGAAAGTAAGACCAAGAATGGATGAATCTTCAACCCTTTATTAATCAAAATTGGTCCAAGTACATTATCAATCAGAGAAACTGCAAAGAAAGCCCAGATAGCCATGCCTAAAGCAAGCGCTGGTTCAGATGTAAAATACAAATACAAAATTGCAGGAATCATCACAAGCCCTGTACCAACTGTTGGAATGAACGCAGCAACAATTACTAAGCTGCCCCACAAAACTGGGTTTGGCACACCAAAGATTGAAAACCCAACCATAGCAATTATGCTTTGCAAAATTGCAATGACAAACTGCCCACGTATCACTGAATTAACAGCATTTTCCATCTTAGCCATAATCTGCGAATCAACATGTTGCGGTAGCGGAGAAACTGAAGCCAACAATGCTTTAAACTTTGCTCCATCTTTTAAAACATAAAACAAAGTAAACAAAACTAGCACAAAAGAAAAGATCAAACTAAAGACACTAGAAAAAATTTGTCCAAAGTGATTAAAGAGATATTCAGCTCCCTGTTTAACATAACCATTTAAATCAACACTCAAACCTACCTGATCAAGATGCGATTTAAACAAACTAATTAATCCTGAAACTATGGTGTTGCTACTACCATCTGTTGTTAGTGTGAGGTACAAACTTCTTGATTCAACAAATATTTCATACCCAATCAAAGTTAAAGGCAGAATGACTATCAAAAAAACAGCAAAGGTTGTAATCAAAGATGCGAAGATCTCTTGTTTGGTTTGTTTTAAAAGCCATTTATATACTGGCTTAAAAACAATCCCAAAAACTAAGGCTAGCAACAAAATCATGAAAAATGCCTTAAAGATGAACAAATTCAAGAGAATTGCTGCTGAAAGCAAAAATATATAGAACCAGTTTTGTAACCTAGTGTTTTCCATACCCATATTATACCAAATTTAAAGGCTTTAAGTGACCCAGAAAATAAGGGCAACTACAACCATTGCTGAGGTGTGTGCGACTAATCCTAGATTTTGCACATGACGTTTGAATGCAATAGAAACACCAAGCATGGCTAACAAGAACAAAACAAAGTAGATATAGAACTGGTTAACAGTTTTCAGAGAAAAAATTTGACCGACTAAGCTAACTTTGTAATCTTTCTCTGTCATAAAACCAAAACTATCAACCACATCTAAAGAAAGATTAGCAATTGAAGATATTTTCGAATTACCCGCAAGATCATAAGCAGAGACACTAAGTTTGCCTTGCAGCTCTTCTAAGTTTCCAACAAATCTTCCTTGCCAAACATCTGGATTTTGTGTTGGTTGCAAGAATATATTTTTGTCACCCAGGTTTGCTAAAACTTTTGAAGCGTCTCCTTGTGTTTGAACTTCAACAATGTAATCACCTTGCTCAGATGGTCGAACATAAGCTTGAGCAACGCTTGGCGCACTAGTGTCTAATTGAACTGTCAGTGTTTTTGAAATCGGACTTGATTCAATTCCATTTTTAAAGCTAACAACGTTTACTATACTGTTACCTTCCAGAAGATTTAATTCAGCACTAAATTTTCCCTGAACAACTGGTACAGAAATGACTGCTTCGTGATTAACAAGCACATAAACCGTATCTGCTCCTGGAGCAAATCCTTTCAACTGGAAAGTCTTGTCATTCGTTAAACTAAAATCAGGGTTCTCTAAAAGCGGAGTTACTAAAGAAATCTTTAAGGGTGTTGGGATGTATACTTTTTGTTCAGGAATCAAAAGAGTTTGTTTTGTAGAAAAACTGTTCTGCATGACAATTGGTTGGTCTAAAACAGAACCAAACATCTGCACAACCACTGTTGCTTTCAATCCTTTTAAAGTTCCTGAGGAAATACCAATACCAATATCTTGAAAATCTTTGTTTAAAATGTTCGCTTTATGCTCAGGGCTGTTCATCCAAGCGCTTTCTAAACTTTCTGAGGTATAGAAGTTAACAGCTAAGTTTTCTCCAGCAATAATATAGTTGTAGCCTTCTGCCTTAATAAAATCCCAGGGAGTTAAACCTGCTGGGGAATTATGTGCAAAATATTGATTTTTAAGCATGTCCAAAGCCTTTGCTTGAGCAGCTTTTGAAAGCCCTGAATTAATCTTTAACTCACTTAAGCCAAAAGCTTCTCTAGAATAGTTGGTTAGTTGCAGAACATTTTCTGGTGTAACTGCAGAAGAGAACGCTTGATTTTGTGGCAAAAGATCAAGTGAAAACAAAGTAAGAAGCTTAACGGAAAACATTAAGCCTGCATAGAAAGACAAATTCCGATGCGAAACCGCATGCGGGGTGTAGTTGTTACGGGCATCGGGCACAAAAAAATCGCGCAGATGCCTAGAAATATTCATTTTTGTTTTGTTTTTTGTTTCAAAAGTGTTTTGCGAACTAATTTTGGCTCGCAATCAAATTTGTATATTCATTATATCAGAAAACTTCACTCTTGTAAAGAGAAAAACCATCTACTTGAGATGGTTTCCAAATTTAAACTCTCTTCCCTATTTATACACCCAAAGAAATCAAACGAATGATCAAAAAAGAAAAAGCAGCACCAAGAATAGTCATTAAAATTGTCCAAACAGAGCTTTGCTTAGAATGCGCTTCTGGTAAAATATCACTTGCTCCAATATACAACAAGAAACCAGCAAAAGCTCCGAGGTATATAACTAAAACATGAGGGGAAACACTAAAGAACATTGTTGAAACTGCACCAAGCACAGGTGCTAATGCATCAATCACCAAGAAAACAATTGATTTCTTGATTGTATTCTTGTTCTTCAGCATAAAGGTCATTGTGTTCATGCCATCTGTAAAATCATGTGAGATAACTGCGAGGGCAACTAAAACACCAACAACATTGCTAATTTGAAAACCAAGACCAATACCAATACCATCTAAAAAACTATGTCCAGCTAAGGCCAAGGCAGATAAAACACCAACATGCGGATGAGTATGCTCAGCATATTCTGTCTCATGGCTGTGATGAATGACAAGGAGTTTTTCTAAAACATGAAAAAGTAGAAAACCTACCACCAAAGCAATCATCACTGGCATTGGATCAAAGTTGTTAGCACTGACCTGTTCTATAATTTCAGGAAAAATATCAAAACTAACAACACCTAAAATGACACCAGCTGCAAACCCCATAATCAAATGCAAACGATCTTTAAAACGCAAAGCTAAGAAGCCCCCAAAAAGGGTTGAAATGAAAGTCAGCGAAGATAATAGTATTGCGGTTAAATTCATATCCTTAATATCTTAATATTTTTTGGGATTAAAAACCAGTAGCTTGTAACCAATGAAGTTCGAGAACAAAGCAACGATTGCAGCAACTGCATTAGCACAGTTTGCTAGCAACACAGTATTTGGTCCTGTATTGAATATATCAGTTATCAAAAATACCACAGTTATTGAAAGCAACAAACTAACAAACGAAACCTCAAAAAACTTTTGAAACTCTCTGTGAGTTCTATGCTTCGAGGCGTTGAAGGCCCAGTGTGTGCTCCAAATATAACTGTGCACTACAGCTGCTGTAAATGAAACTGCTGTAATTAAAAGTAGTGGCCAACCTCTTGTAACTCCAGTAATATTAATCAATATATTTAAAACTCCAAAATGTACAGCTGTATTAGCAGTACCAACTAAAAAATACTTTGAAAATTCCCAGAGCACAGTAAACGACTTAAACAGGCTCTTAGCAATAAAAAGATAGGCCAGGCTAAGTAAAGGGAAGCCAAAAAACAACACAGAATCAAGCAAAAAACCAGGAAAAGCCAGATTAAAAGCACTAACCAAAGGCAACAAAAAAAGGCCGATAGTTAACCCCAAAATCAAAGCATATTCATAGTCAGCGCGTTTTTTAAACTTTCCATTCATATCTCTTTTCATTATACCATCTAAGTCAAGTGAAAAAGCGTATATACTGCTGCAAAGAGCATAATCAAAAAAGTAATACCAGCAACCAAATTACCCAAAAAACCAGTAGTATATTTACCCATAATCATCTTGTTGTTAGCAATCTTAATGATCATAAAGATCATTGGTACAGCAATAATGCCGTTTAACACTGCTGCATAGACCAATGCTTCAATCGGATTAACCCCAATAAAGTTAAGCAACATTCCTGCTAACACTCCAAGGATTATGACACCATAAAATCCTTTTGCTTCTTTAAAGTTTTTAGAAAGTCCTTCGGACCAACCAAACATTTCAGAAATTGCATAAGAGGAAGCAGCTGCAAAAATTGGAATTGCTAAAAGTCCTGTACCAATAACCCCAACAGCAAAAAGCAAACTTGCTAGCTGTCCAGCGTAAGGGAAATTCTGAACTAATGGTAAAAGCGTCTCAGATGCTTCTCTGGCACTTGATATCTCTGTAATACCATTTGCGTTCAAAACAACAGCTGCTGTGATCATAATGAAAAGCGCTGTGAGATTAGAAAAAAACATTCCAGTCAGAGTATCAAAACGCATTGCTTTAATCCTGGAAACTGAAGCAGTTGCTTTTTGTCCTAAGAGATATTGATCCTGTATTTCTTCTACTTCTTGCGAAACTTGCCAAGCAAAAAGATAAGGCGATATTGTTGTACCAACCAATGCTGTTAACATAAACATAAAATCAGCATTCAAAGAAACTTTTGGAATTAAAGTATGCGCCGCAACATCACCCCAGTTAGTATTAACTATCAGGGCTGTAAAAAAATACGCTACCAAACTTAAACAAAGCCATTTTAAAATTTTTGCATATTTATGGTACGGCAAAAAAATCTCTAAAGAGATTATTAAAACAAAAAATACAATAATAAGTAACCAAAAAGGAAGGTTAACAAAAAGTTGCAAAGAAGATGCCATCGCACCAATATCAGCACCAAGGTTAATCGTGTTTGCAAGCAACAAAACACTGACAATAAAATATACTGTGTACTTTGAATAGTGTTCTTTAATATTTGCAATTAAACCCTTGCCTGTAACAATACCAACCCTGCCACACATCTCTTGAATTGCAAGCATCATTGGCCATGTATACAAAGGAAGCCAGGCAAAACCAAGGCCATATTTAGCTCCTGCCTGAGTGTACGTAACTATCCCTGATGGATCATCATCAGCTGCTCCAGTCACTAAACCTGGACCTAGCGCTGAAAAAACCTTTATTTTCTTATGACTTATTCTTTTGTGATCGTACATTTTGTTTTTGTTTCTAAAACTTACTGTAACTGTTCTTTAATATACTCTTTAATCTGACTAAAGTCATTAAAACCAGCGGCTGGTATTAAAATCCACTGTTTGTCTTCAGACCAACTTGAAACAAACATGTTTGGATCATCTGTTAAAGAAAGATGTTTTGCTTGTTGCAAAGAACCATTCTTGTCAGCAGTTCTTAAATAGTCAGTAAGATCTTTAATTTCAGCAATTGAAAGATCAGTTTTGAAATGATTAGAAACAACATCCATTAAACTAAAGACTTTGTTTAAAGCACCAATACTTGCTGCTTTGTGCGCTATTGCAGAAATTAACTTTTGCTGTCTCTTACTTCTTGAAAAATCAGAACCTTCAATACCTGCCGCGTGTCTTGAGCGGGCATACTCTAGTGCCCTACTACCATCCATGTACTGCAAACCTTTTTCAAAATGTACCTTCTTGTAACGACAGTCAGCGATTAAACTATCAGGTAAATCATCGGCAGTACAAGAAGCTGCATCAACGTTTAAATCTCCGCTTGGGTATGAATAGTCGGTAAAAGAATTTTCAACATCAATTTCAACGCCTCCTAAAGTATCAACTATGTTTTTAAAACCAGAAAAATCCATTGCTAGATAATAGTCCACAGGAACTCCTAAGACCTTGGAAATCTCGTACTTTGCAAGATTACCTCCACCATCAACACCACTAAACTGAGGTAATTTGTTTGGATAGTTTTTTGAATCTATACCATAGGCATAAGCTGCGTTAATCTTTGCATAAATACCATCATACCCATGCGTTGGAATCTTAACCCATGTATCTCTTGGAACAGGAATGTATGTAATGCTCTCTGTCTTAAAATTTAAATTCAACACCATCATAGTATCTGTTAAATAGCTGCCACCGTGTCCTGCACCACCATAACCAAGCAAGAGCAAGTTAACAGACTTTCCGTCTCTAATTGCTTCTGCAACCATACTTGAATCTAAAGACTTTAATGCAGGGATAACACTACCGAGAGTTGCTCCAATATTATTTGTAATGCTTTGTTTTGATGTCGAAATTGCATTAACAAAAAGCTTTGCTTTAAGACCAATGAAAACACCTGTTCCTAAAACTAGCAACGTAAACACTAACAAAACCATGTTTCTTAAACCAACCAAAGAACGCTTTGTTGGAACAACAGGAGCCTCTGAAAAATCAGGGGGAAGAATTAAATGCTTTTCATTAACAAAATCATGGTGCACCAGAAACTGCTTTTCTGCACCCTGAAGTTTATAGCTATTATGTTTTGGTACTCTACGTATATCTAACTCTCTCATACCTCTCCTATTATCTCACAGCATTCTTGGAATGCCAATTCCACGCCGTAGTAATGATCTCTTCAATGCTGTTGTACTTCGGAACCCAACTCAGTTTTTTTATTAACTCAGATGAGGCAACTAACTTTGCTGGATCGCCCTCTCTTCTAGGCGCATATTTAATATCCAATTTTTTCCCGGAAACCTTTTCAACTGCAGCCACAACCTCTAAAACTGTAAAACCAGCACCATTACCAATATTGTAAGCTGCTTCAAGTCCTTCCTTATTCTTCATTTTTTCAAGCAGGAGCAAATGCGCATCTGCAATATCTGCAACGTGGACATAGTCTCTTAATGCGCTACCATCTTTGGTTTCGTAATCTGTACCAAATACCCAAGCTTCAGGAATTTCTCCTAACGCACTTTTAATTAGTGTTGGAATTAAATGTGTTTCAGGTACATGCATCTCACCATGTTCTTTAGTTGCTCCAGAAGCATTAAAAAATCTCAAAGACACTGAATTCAAACCATTCTTTTTTTGCTCTAAAAGAAACTGCTCTAATTTTAACTTGCTTTCTCCGTATGCATTAATGGGTTTTGTTGGATGACTTTCTGTAATTAAATCTTCTTTAGGAATCCCATAAACAGCAGCTGTTGAAGAAAAAATAATATTCTTAACTCCAGCAGCAAGCATCTCCGCAATTAAAATCTTTGGTTTCTCGTAATTATTATCAAAATATTTTTTTGGGTCTTTAACAGATTCTGAAACCTCTATGAATCCTGCTAGATGCGCAACTGCATCAACTCCAACATTTTCACTGAATATCTTTTTAAGTAAGACAGCATCTGCAATATCTCCTGAAACAAGCTTTGCCCTAATATCTACTGCCTCTTTTTGCCCATTAATTAAACTATCCAGAACAATAACCTCATGTCCTGAATCCAAAAGTTTTGCAGTTAAAACACTGCCAATATATCCTGCGCCTCCTGTTACTAAAATCTTCATATTCGTCTATCAATATTACCAGCAAAAAAGCGCTTGGTCAAAACGAAAGAGAGAGCAACACAAGGTTGTTCTCTCTTCGCGTCGCGCGTTTTCCCTACGATCGAAGTGGCAGTTTTTCGCCGTTGATAATAAGGATGATGCGCCGTATTTGATCCTCCGCTAACTTGAACTGGTCATCTGGCCTTTCACCATGGTGGGTGGAGTACCCCAGCCATCCGTTGAGAACTCCCTGAATGAGAGCGCGGCTTCTCGCAAGCTCGTCTGCGAGCGCAGGAAATGTCATCGGGAACTTGAAAGTTACCATGGACACTCCTACGAGCGAATACAAATGACTCATAACCCTCTGCTCTGCGCTCGTGAGGTGAAACTGAGCGTTGTTCTGCTCCTGACGCTCAGCCAGCTCCTTAACTACCCCAAACGCATACTCCAACTGACCAACCCACCGGAGATACCTCTCCGCATACCATGGATTATGGTGAAGTGCTTCCCAGTCCAAAAACTTCAGGCGAGGGTCATGGTAAGCACCAGAGCCCTCACTCCCCGCTTCTTGCAGCGTACCCATTGCACTCTCCGGGTTTGGGCCCTTATGGCCAGTATGTACTATCATTCTCTGACAGCATCACAGTATACCTTAAAATTACGCTCTAATCAAGGAGCAAAACAAAAAACCGCGACTGCGGTTTCTTGTTTTTCGCCAATTAACGAAACTTTTACATTTGACCTGCTCCAGTACCTTTCCCTGTAGCTGCAATATAGATTGCTGATAGACCTACTAGGACGTAAATTATTCTGGAGATCATGGCTGCTTGTCCACCAAAGATCATACCAATATCCCACTGGAACAAACCAACCAATAGCCAGTTTAAGCCACCGATAACTAATAGTACAAAGGCAATAGTATATAATGATTTCACTATTATCACCTCCAATCAATGGAAGTTTTAATGTCCATATATATTATATCAAAAAAGAACAAGAAAAGCTCTTTTTTGCAATACCCTTAAAAAGGCAAGAGGCATCGCGTAAAACGATACCTCTCTTAAGCCTTTTTGGTCCAGAACAGCTGCCACTCACGGAGAGTGTTCATCGAGATGCTGAAGTCACGCAAATCCGTGAGCCCAAGCTCCCCCATGGTGTCCCTGATCAGGATCAGCACAGTCTTGTCGCCCGAAAGAGCAGACTTTACCATCTCTTCGAGAAGTCGCTCCTTCTGCCATCGTTCAAGCTGTGACATGCTAGCCTCCATACGTTTTGTGCAGACAACATAGCAGAATATCCAAAAAGAAACAAATGAAAAACTGTCCTTTTGGACAGCCTTCATTTTATATATATTTTAACTCTAAATGTTTTGTTTTGGATTTTCTTGTACTTCTTTTTCTAATAGCTCAACATCTTCTACAGGATATTCTTTGCCACGATATGATAGTATTGCTCCAGCGCCACCCATTCTTACAATAGGAGATTCAAATGGTTCTATCATTGTCTTCTTGTCTAAATTACCTGCTGCTATTTCTTTTACCCCCTCAACATCGATTTTCCCATGATGTGTTAAATATGTAATGAATACGTCTATATCCCAGGAGTGTCCAGTAATTTGTATTGTTAGTGGTCTGTTAGGAAACAGTTGTTTAGCAACTTTTTGTAAACGTAAAAATGCGCGAGTGTATCTTTGAGCTGTTTCTGTTGGATTTGCTCCTTCTAAAACTTTGCCGTTAACTTCAAGACGGCCGTTTGTCCTAACCCAATTAAGTACAAGGCCAATATCTTCAGAGTCACTACTCATTTTGCTGTATTCTTTAACTATTTCTGTGGATACCTCGTTATCAGGGTCTCCTACTTTCCAGTTTTTAACATCTGCCATCCTACCAGCCTGCTTTTGTAACAAAGTAATCTCTTGAAGATACAACGGGTAGGAGATGATTACTTTTTTATCAGGATTTTCAGAGACTACCTTTTGCAAAGCATGCAAAGTGCTTTCTGTGCTTCGATCTTGCACTAAGTTATTTATGGCTGTCTCATCTAAGATTAAAAACTCATTACTTCTTTCTGCCAACAATCTTTGAAGTTCTTCTGTAGCAACACGACTCAGAAGCGCCTCCTAAGATAACTACAGAACCAGGTGCACTTTTTTCAATGGTCTCAAGCAAATCTGTTCTTACTTTTTCTCTGACCAATTCTGCTCCTTCTGGAGTAATTCCTTTAAACTCAACACCTGTTTGTTCTGAAACTGCCTCAGGTGCCCCAGGTTTGTTCTTTAAAGTGTGTCTATTCAACAAAAAGGTTGTTTCATCAACATTCCCTTGTTCTGGGTTGGTATTATTTTCTGGGCTCATGATATTTTCTTAATGCTTCTTAATTATCTTAACAGTACCTTTGTTAGCGTCAAGTTCAACAAAATCACCATCTTTAAAAACTTTTGTACCTATTTTTGTTCCAATGATACAAGGCTTACCCATTTCTCTTGAAACAATCGCTGCATGACTTGTTATACCACCCTCATCGGTAACAAAAGCCGCGGCTTTTTTCATCCCGATGATATACGAAGGGGCAGTTGTTGGAGCAAAAAGAATGTCTCCCTTTTTTACCTTACCTATCTCATATGCAGTCTTAACAATTTTAACTGTGCCGCGAACAACCCCTTTGTTAGCAATTAAACCCTTAAGTTCTTTCTTTTTACCATAACTATCATTTAGTATTGGCTGATCAATTATTGCAAATGAACCATTAAAAGAAATGTACGTTATGTGATTAGGGTGTATTTTTGGAGTACCCGCAATCAAGTCTTGCACTGAAACATTTTTCATCTCAGTGAATGGTATTTTGTAATATGAAGCTGCTTCTTTAAGGATTGGACGTGCTAACCATAGCAACTCATACAAAATATCGGTTCTTAATGTTCTTAAATACACCAGATCTTGTGCAATACTTACTAGCTCTCGCAGCTCTTTTGGTATTTTAGGCCTCTTAAATACTTTATGTTCGCTTTTCCTGATTTCTTTTCTCCCTTTTAAAAGCTCTGTCATTGTAAACCCTTCAGAAAACCCATCCCTAGCTTTTATCCAAGCATATTTCTGCCAAACTTTTTTTATGGGCATGTTGCTTTTTAGGTCTTGCTCTAAATAGCTGTGAGCATTCTTTTTACTGGGGTAACTGACATCTCCGATAAACTTATCTAATTCATCTGCAGGAATATATTTAGCCGCTTCGTTGTAAAGTCTCTTTTTGTAGAGATGCTCAAACCCATGAGTTAACCAAACATAGGTAATATGCAGAGTAAAAATCTCGTATAAAGCTTGTAGTTTCTTTTTCAAAGAGAACTTTGAACGAATCAATCTGTTTATTTTTTTCTTACCGGTCTTTCCATATTTTTCGCAGCTACCAACTATTTTTCTAACGGTCTTTCCATCGCTAGCGTATTTATTTAACTGTCTCTCGAAAAGGTTCCACACTTTTTCACTTTTATAAAAACACTGCTTTTGGTAAAGGGTGGCTGGCCACTGGACATCAAGACCGACTTTTCTCATATATTCACGTCTCTCGCCACCTGCAAAGAAAGACATAACAAAAGCGCCAAAAGGACGCTCTGCCCACCACTCCCAATCTTTGTATGCCAACACTTTCTTCTTTATTTCCGCTGTTTGCATAACCATAGATTAAGCCTTCTTCAATATCTTCACAACCCCAATATTTGCATCAACTTCAACTAAATCGCCGTCTTTAAACACTTTTGTTGCTACTCTGGTTCCTGTTATACAAGGCTTTTTTAACTCCCGAGCAACAATTGCTGCGTGTGCTAAAACACCTCCGGCATCTGTTACAAAAGCTGAAGCTCTTTGCATTATTGGCAAAAATTCAGGTCTAGTCATTCCACTAATCAAAACTTCTCCTTTTTTTAATCTTGCTCCAAGCTTAGGGTCGTTTATAACTCTAGCTATTGCGGTAACTTTTCCAGGATATGCTGAAACTCCTTTTAATTCTGTAATCTTGTGGTCACCAAATACGAGTGCTTCTATTTTCTTAACCTGGTCACCCACAAATAACCAAGAACCTTTTTCATTAAAGACCAAAACAGAATTTTTGTACCTTGCTTCCAAATCCTTTTTTTCAGGTAACTTATTATTTCTGAAATAGCTATACAATTCTTTTTTGGTCAAAGATAAAATTAATTTATATGCATACCCTTCTTGCTTACCAAGACCTTTTGCAAAATTAACCATAAATTTTTCTGAATCAGAAAATACAGGCTCAGCATAGATTCTCGCACTTTCAAAATGTGGCAAAAGCTTCTTCAACAATTTCTTGTCTAAATAATCAACGATATACTTAACATTTATATGCGGATTGTAATAGACTAAAATTTTATGCCAAAATTCTTTGTACGTATCTGCATCTATCTTACCTTTTAAAAACCTTTTCATAAAAGGCAGGACATGATCGACCTGACCTTTCAAATTTTTGCTAACTTCATTCCCTTTATCTGAATTTTTCAAAACTTGTGCTGAGAGATATGTACCCAATTTATCCCTGTCGCTCTGTCTAATCCAAGCAGTACTTCTTCCATTCTTTGAAAAAATTATTGACTCTGAAACAAACGGACGTCTACCAAATCTAATTTCTTTGGTATATTGATCGCCAAAGTGAGAGCATGATAAAAAGCTCCAGCCACCCTCCCAGACCTGCACCCAATCATCATGTTCAAATTCTTTTATATTCATACTATTTCAATTTCCTTACAATCCCTTTGTTAGCATCTACCTCAACTAAATCACCATCTTTTAAAACCCGAGTTGCTATCTTTGTCCCTATTATACAAGGGATTCCTAGCTCTCTGCTTACTATCGAAGCGTGGCACGTGATACCGCCCTCATCTGTTACTATGGCCTTGGCTTTTTTCATAATCGGTAAAAACTCTGGGTGCGTCATTGCAGTTATTAAAATATCTCCTGCTTTAAATTTTTTGAACTCACTACGATGATATATGACACGAACAACTCCTTTAACAAAGCCCTTGCTAGCACTGGAACCTTTAATAACAGCATTGTTTAGTTTGCCTACTACCATTGCCGCTATCTTCAATGCATCTTTACCTGAAACTAAAGTTAATTTTCCTTCCTTAAACCAATGTGCGTAACTGCTTTTTCTTTCTTCTGTGATCCTTTTAAAATCTTTCTTTTCAAGCAGTGCTTTAGAAAGCTCGTCAAAAATTAAATAATTAGCTTGAAACATACTTAAACCAATACGTTTTGAGTACTCTTTCCAAAAAGGCTGCCAAAGATAATAGGCTTGTCTTCTGTAATCATCGCGCATCTCTTTCAAATATGAGAAGTAATGTACAACCTCGATTTTCTTTCTTCGAAGAGTATTTTTCTCTTTCTTAATCAGTTCTGCGTATTCACGGAGTCCTGTCTTCTGATTTTCTTTGAACGAAAAAAGTTCTAAACTTGGATTTTTTAAACTTTTAATTTGTTTCTTCACCTCTGAAAGACTCAAGGGCTCGTCAACAAAGTCATAAACTGGCAACCAAGCATATTTATCAATATATCTCTGTAATTCTTTCTCAGTATATTTTTTTGAAACCAATTTTAATAGATCAAGCCTTGCTTTAGTTATGAGTGTATCTTTGTATGGAGTAGCAATTACCTGAAGTAAATGAGGCTCAGAAACATACATCTTTTCTACTTCCTTACCTAACCCTTCGAGTATTAAAAAAGCGTAAAACTGATATTCTGAAAAGTCCACTGATCTTTTGTCTAACTCTTTTAATATATCTACTAACTCCTGGTTTGAAACTTTTTTAAAATCTCTCTTAGTTATTTCTTTGGTCCACTCCAAAAAATCTTTGAATATCTTTTCGTAAGTTGCAGCATAGACAGAAATCTTTTTTCCTAAAACCAACTTTGCGTAATTGTTTACTATTTTTTTTAACTCATTTTTTTCAAAATATATAGTATGCAAACTTCCATCTGGTACAAAAAGCTTATTTCTAGAAAAGTTTAATCCCGGCCTTTTAGAAAGCGATTTCATAAAAGCGCTGGATATGAAAGGTGCATATTTTCTAGACCACATTCTTTGCCAAGTGTATTTACTCATATCAAAAGCATAACAAAAAACGCCCCTTTAGGCGATTTATGTCTTTGCAAACAAACAATGTAAAAGGCAAAGGCGCTGCAACTTATGCAACGCCTTCAGCCCCTCCTGTGAAAACCTCCTTCAGATATTCATCTCCTCCATGAACCGCTTCAGGGCCTCGTCGCTCTTCGAAGTCATCCGCATGAAGAAGCGAGTCGAGAATAGTGCAGTGATCGCACCCATGAGCATCAAAACCAAACCCAGGATCATGTCCACCTGGCCGCTACGGAGGGTGCGCAGTATCATGCCGTTCGGCCGAGTGAGGTCGATGCTAGCAGGCGTAGGTCTCGGCGGCACCAACCCCGCAAGTAGAACCACGCCGTACGCGAACGTAGCGAGCCCGATCGCAAGAACCATGACGAACGAGACCTTACGGAACGCGGACATGTCGCTCCAGCTCATCCAGCGATACTGGAAATCAGCGAGGTATGCGTGCGCACGCCGAATGCGAGCGTAGTCCTGCTGTAGCCGAGCGCGGATCCGCTCCGTGAACACCGGAACTGGGTTCTCGGGGTTGAACAGCTCGTCTGCAGACACACCTTCAAGAAGTTCTTCGAGGTCGAGCACCGTGCGCTCGCGCTTCAGCATCGAGAAGAGCAAGGCTCCGATGATCAGCGACACGACCATCGCAACCAGGAAGATCATGAACGGCAGCTCCGCACCGGCCTGGGCGATGGTCAGGTTCTTGGCGCTCAGCACAAACTGATAGACCGCAAACGCCAAGCCAGGCGTGGCCATCAGTGCCAGAAGCCCCAGCATGAACACCCCGCGTGCTTCCTCGCTCAGGAACTGAGGCGCGTTCCTCGAATTGCGGAGGTATCGCGCCATCTTTGAAATGAACATGATCTTCTCCGGGAGAGTGTCTCTAATCGGATCACACTGATCTGATCAGGGGGCTCTCTCAGAGAACAAAATAGCGTACTAAAAATAGCACGCTTTGTCAAAGAGCTGCACAACACTAAAGCAACAAAAAATCGCCTTTTCGGCGATCTTTCTTTAAACAACTTTAATAACCTATATTGTCTTCAATATCGTAACAACCCCTATATTTGCATCAACCTCAACTAAATCGCCATCTTTAAGGACTTTAGTTGCTATCTTTGTCCCTATTATACAAGGAATTCCTAACTCTCTTGAAACTAAAGCTGCATGCGACATAATACCGCCTTCTTCCGTAATAATTGCGCCTGCTTTTTTACAAGCTAAAATCATTTCAGGACCAGTTGATCCTGATACTAAAACGTCACCTTTTTTCATTGAGGCAATTTCATGGACATAGTCAGTATCAAAACTAAACTCTATCTTCTTAACTCTTCCTTTGTAAAAACCCTTACTAGCCACACTCCCTTTAAATTGATTAACGTCTATTTCTGTTTTAACTAGTTGTTTAAATATCCTTCGTGCTTCTAACGGCGGCACTTCGTTCCAATTTGAAAACTTACCCCATAATACGTAATCGCGTTTAGGTGTTTTTAATTTCTTACCACTGAGCAAACTAACAATCTCCAGGTAGCCAAAACGGTTGATGTTCTTTATTTTTAATCTACTTTGTATTTCTAACAAATAGTTTTCCAAAATGTTTGGAGAATACAAACCAACCTTGTTTATCAACTTCCTAATTCTGTATTTTAGCTTTGCAGTTTCTTGTATATTCTTTTTTAATTTCTTGATATCGTATCTTTTGTCATTATTCAAAATCGCTAAAGAGACAGCATCTGTTGTGTGATATTCTGTAAAGAAATAGTCTGTCCAAAGTCGGGTAGAAAGGCTGGCAACCTCTGCAAACTTTTTACTTAAGTCCTTGTTTGATAGTTTTTTTAAATTAACTTTTTGCAACCTCTGCATCTGCAAAGGAATTTCTTTTAGTGCTAGCAAGAGTTTCTTTTTAAAAACCTTGAACCCTTTTGAATACAAGACTAAACCAAAATTTGATAGTTTCTCTCTTTCCTTTTTTGAAATGAAGGTGTAATGCACATTCCCTTCGTTGTAAAAAACAGAGTCTCTCTTTTTGTAACCACTGTCTAAAAACAAAGTAACATACGAAAAGGGGAAACCAACTTTCCATAGCAAATCATAATTCTCCTGATTTATCTTACGGTAATCTTTTTTCATAATCACCAAGATAATTTCTGTTTTGGCTTTTCCAGTCCACGATAGATCCTCTCTTGCTGTTTGTTGTATTCGTCCATCAGAGGGGGCATAAGTCTATCAACTACTGCTTTTTCGTTGCTGAATCTAATCCACGGTATAGTCTTTATTATTGCGCTCAAAGAATATTCTCCTTCAAAATTTTTTATCGCAACAAAATCGTGATACAAATCTTCAATCTCCTGATCAAGATCACCAAATTTCATTAACTCACCTAAAGTTGGTGGGGCCTCTATATCTAAACTGGACAGCTCTGGATTCTCTCTAACGCGCTGTTCGCGAGACAGCCGAATTACATTCATAATCCTCTTTTCTGCTTCTTCTTCGGAATCCAAAGAATCGATAATCTCGTCTACTTTCTTTTTATCCTTACGTCTCAAAGCATCAACAAGAGCTGCGCCATCTTGTTCTCCAATAAGAGTTTCCACCTCTAGGGCAAAAGCCTGTTCTGGATCTTGGTTTCTTTCATCAAACATAGTGTTTGCTTAATTAACCAAAGCATAACAAAAAATCGCCCCTTAGGCGATTATGTCTTTGCAAACAGATAATGATAGAAATGCTACGTCTTTATCACAATAGGCCTTAGCTACTCCTTGGAGTGAACTAAGTTCGACCGTTGTCCGAACCGTGAATTGAATCACAAAGTTCATAGGACTATCTCCTTAGAAAGGAGGTGATCCATCGACAGCTTCCGCTACCGATGCCTTGTTACGACTTCGTCCCAGTTACAAGTCATACCTTAAACTCTAACGAGTCTTTGGGTAGTACCTGCTTCCATGACGTGACGGGCGGTGTGTACAAAACCCGAGAACGTATTCACCGTAGCGAGGCTGATCTACGGTTACTAGCGATTCCAGCTTCATGAGGTCGAGTTGCAGACCTCAATCTGAACTGAGGATAGTTTTGATGGGATTTGCTCCGGATTGCTCCTTGGCGTCCCTTTGTGACTATCCATTGTAGCACGTGTGTAGCCCAAGGCGTAAGAGCCACGCTGATTTGACGTCATCCCCACCTTCCTCCAGGTTAAACCCTGGCAGTCTCGTTGGACACTTGTAACCAACAATAGGGGTTGCGCTCGTTCGCACACTTAAGTGCACATCTCACGACACGAGCTGACGACAACCGTGCAGCACCTGTGTACCACCCTCGAAGGCGCTCCTGTTTCCAGGAGATGCAGGTACATGTCAAGCCTTGGTAAGGTTCCTCGCTTACCGTCGAATTAAACCACATGCTCCACCGCTTGTGCGGGTCCCCGTCAATTCCTTTGAGTTTTAGCCTTGCGGCCGTACTCCCCAGGCGGATAATTTAACGCGTTAGCTACGGCACTAATGAGGGTCGATACTCTCTAGCGCCTAATTATCATCGTTTACAGCGTGGACTACTGGGGTATCTAATCCCATTCGCTCCCCACGCTTTCGTCCTAGCAGTGTCAGGTGGCACCCAGAAGCCTGCCTACGCTATTGGTGTTCCAAACGATATCAACGCATTTCACTACTACACCGTTTGTTCCAGCTTCCTCTTTGCCCCTCTAGTCTTGAAGTTTCAAAGGACAGTTCCGAAGTTAAGCTTCGGAATTTCACCTCTGACTTTCAAAACCACCTATCGGTACGCTTTACGCCCAATGATTCCGGATAACGCTTGAGGTCTCTGTATTACCGCTGCTGCTGGCACAGAGTTAGCAACCTCTTATTCTGTAGGTACAATCAAAATTTTTCCCTACTAAAAGGACTTTACAACCCGAAGGCCTTCTTCGTCCACGCGGCGTCGCTGGTTCAGGGTTTCCCCCATTGACCAAAATTCCAAACTGCTGCCTCCCGTAGGAGTCTGGGCCGTGTCGCAGTCCCAGTGTGGCGGATCATCCTCTCGGACCCGCTACCCGTCGTAGCCTTGGTAAGCCATTACCTTACCAACTAGCTGATGGGGCACAGGCCTCACTTCAAGCGCCTTGCGGCTTTAATCTTACGATCACATTAAGTATTGCACCACCTTTCGGTGGGATATTCTTAACTTGAAGAAAGTACCTATGTATTACTCACCCGTTCGCCGTGGGTCTAAACCCACTCGACTTGCATGTCTTAGGCACGCCGCCAGCGTTCATCCTGAGCCAGGATCAAACTCTTCAAAAAACTTTTTACTAAAAGTAAAAAGGTAGAAGTAATTGTTAAGTATGCGGTCGCCCCAATGAGGGGGCAGTTGCAGGAACTTAAGAACTTTTTCTGGCGATAGTTTTTTACACCGTTGTTAGAAAACTATCAAACTATTGTTCGCTATTATGCGAATAAAATTCATTGGATATTTACTAGATTGGGAAATCTAGAGTACACGTTTCATTTTATTGAAAACGTGCAGACGTAACATTTCTATCACTATTCATTTGCTTGCATATTCTTTTTTAAAAGTGCTTTTAAAGCTCTGGAGCGAATAAAAAACACGCAAAGATCGTTTGGTGTCTTTACAACCCTCCCTAAGTTGCCGAATAGTTATTCTGCCGCTTACTCCTATGTATATATTAAAAGCTTCAAACGTATCGATATTCTAAAGGATTTTAAGAACCCTGTCAACTGTTTAAAATCCTTCTTTATCCATAGTTTTTGCACAATAAAACCCCCGTTTTTCGGGGGTTTTATAAAGTATTTAATCTGAGAGCTATTTCCCGATAGTTAAGCGTATGTCTTCTACCTGATCAGCTCCTGCTAAACCAAACTTTGCTGTTGCATATTCTGGTGTTCTTTTAAGCACAAACAAAGCTTTTTCTGTCTTGTATTTAATAGTTGAACCAGTCTGATTTGCTGTTGCATTTAATGCGTTACAGCTTGTTGCTTTGTATTTGATTAAAATGTCACAATTCTTTTTTGCTAAACCAGCAACCCCTGTAGCATTGTAAGCTGCAGCTGTTAATCCGCTAAGGTCTGGGTTTGCAACTGTACTTGAAAGATACAAAACTGCTTCTGCTTGTAAGTCATCTACTTGCTGCATCTCTGCTTTGATTCCATTTGCTGCTAAGAAAACTAAAAGATCTGTTGCCATTTGTTGACCCGCTTCTTTAATAAAGAGGGTGTCTTTAGTAACTACAGGAAGAGTGCTGGCATTATCTGCAAAAACTAACTGATCCTTAAACTTATTCTGCAACAAACCTGTTAGTGGAGATTTAAACTCCTCAGGAACATTTATCATTGCAAATCGGTAAGCACCAGTACTTGGATTCTGCTCTGCTTGTTCTGATGGTATAGCAACGTTTTCACTATTGTTATTTGCAACCTTGTTTGAATAGATACTTAAGGAAACAAAAACAATAATTAAAACAACAATTAAACCGGAAATGATCCAGACGAGCTTTCCGGAGATACCGCCGGTTTTTGAAAAACTGTGTCGTGGCTTTAACTCAAAACCAAATTTTTCAGGAACCAAGAAAGCAGCATCATGCTTATAATCCCTTGGCTTAATATCCTGCATAATATCGCGTCTTTCAGCTGCTCGCTCTTCTTCATCAACTGGCTCTAGAGAATGATATCTGCTATGGATACTCTCTGCAGAAACAGGATCTATTACGGAGTCCATCTGTACTGGCCCACCGTTATTTGGCAAAACAGAAAGATCAACTTGATCTTCAAGATCTGTTTTCTTTTTTCGCACTACTTTTTTCTTTGGTTTTGTTTTGGTCTCTTGCTCTGATGACTCAGAGGAAACCGATGTTTTTTTAGCCACAGTTTTTGTATCTTAATGACTATTTAGATAATACCTGCTTGTTTATAATTTTATCAACTAAACCATATTTCTTTGCTTCTTCTGCGGTCATGAAATAATCACGGTCTGTGTCTTGTTCTATTTTTTTAATACTCTGACCAGTATGCTTACTTAAAATCTCATTCAACTGATTCTTGATACGTAACATTTCCTTTGCTTGAATCTCAACATCTTTCTGTTGTCCTTCAGCCCCACCCATAACCTGATGAATCAAAACTCTGGAGTTAGGCAAAGAATATCTTTTTCCTTTTGTTCCTGAAGCAAGCAAAACTGCTGCAGCTGATGCTGCCTGTCCAATACAGATTGTTGCTACATCGCACCTCATGTACTGAATTGTATCGTAAAGAGCAAGCGCTGATGTTACTGAACCACCCGGAGAATTAATGTATATCTTAATGTCTTCTTTAGGGTTCTCTGCTTCTAAGAACAATAGCTGAGCAATGATCGTATTTGCGACATGATCATCAATTGGCTCACCTAAGAATATTATACGGTCTTTTAGCAATCTTGAATATATGTCATAGGCACGCTCACCCATCGGCGCCTTGTCTATAACCATTGGAATTAACGGCATGTTATTCTCCTTTTTCAGAGGAAGTCTCTTCAGGAGCTGCGGTAATGTGCTCTTCTTCAGCAACTACTTCGCTTTCTCCTGCCTCAACTTCTCCCTCTGGAGTTATTTTCTCACCATTTATATCTATTTTCCAGCCTGTTAAACGAGCAGCTAAACGGACGTTTTGTCCGGCTTTACCAATCGCTAAGGAAAGCTGGTCTTCTAAAACACCAACCTTAGCACTCTTTTCTTCCATGTCTAACTGCACGTTTAAAATCTTTGCTGGAGACAATGCGTTTGCAATGAACTTAACTGAATCTTCATCCCATTCAATGATATCTATTTTCTCTCCACCAATTTCTGCCATGACAGTCTGAACTCTAGTTCCTCGCTGACCAACACAAGCGCCGATTGGATCAATACCGTCTTGAGTTGATGAAACAGCAATCTTAGTTCTTGAACCTGCTTCTCTAGCAATTGATTTGACCTCTACTGTTCCATTGTATATTTCAGGAACTTCTAACTCAAAAAGTTTTCTAACCATATCCGGATGACTTCTTGAAAGAGTAATCTTTGGTCCTTTTGCTGCTGGTTCTACGTGTAAGACCAAAACCTTCAAGCGCTGGTTTGGAATGTATTTTTCTCCTCTGATCTGTTCTGAGGGAAACAAAACACCAGTTGCTTTACCTAAGTCAACCAAAACAGTATCACCTTCAACACGCTGCACTGTTCCATTTTGTAGTGTTCTTTCTTTTGCTTTGAAGTCAGAAAACATGACATTGCGTTCTGCTTCGCGAAGTTTTTGGATAATGACTTGTTTGGCAGTCTGCGCAGCGATACGGCCAAAGTTTGTTCCTTCTTTTGGAGTGATCTCCGTCTTTATCTCATCACCCAGTTTGTATTTCGTTGAAATCTCTTTTGCGTCTTCTAAGTTAATCTCTTTTTGTGGATCTACCACTTCTTCAACAACAGTCTTAACATCAAAAACTTTTGTAGAAAGATGCTCTGGATTAAAATCAACAACTATGTTTTGATCTTTCTGACCATAGTCTTTTCTAAAAGCCGCAGCCAAAGAAGCTTCAATCATTGAAAGTATTTCTTCTCTTGATATTCCTTTTTCATCTTCGATTTGCTCTAAAGCTTGTTCAAACGCTTCGTTCATATTTTTAAAACCCTTTGTGGATAAACCACAGTTATATATTTAATTGTTCTGACTAGTTATTAAAAAACTGAAGTTTGAACTTCAGTTAAAATCAACTATTCCATCTGCCTACAGTCTAGTCCTTAAAAAGTATTTGGTCAACTCCACTCCAGACCCCTTTACAAATGTGTGAGAATATAGTATGATGCTACTTTGAAAGAACCTGAAATCAAGCACCTGTTGAATTCCCGCCACCAAAAATTGAAGGAGAGACACAAGATGCATGTCAATGTTACTGGGGCTTCCATACTCCACCCGACGGTTCACATCTCGCGTGAGCATGCGGAACCTCCCCTGACGGTCGCACGAATCATCAAAGCACCAGAAGTTGTCAGCGTGCGGTTCCGGAGAAGCCGCTTCGGAGACACCGAATCTCTGGAGATCAAAGACCCGAAGGTGCTGCGGAACTTCGTCGGGCTGCAGTTCTTGGTGCTCTACGAGACAGTCGGCGAGCACTTCGGCATCGAGCTTACGGAAGTGCTTACCAAGCACAACGGAAGCTGCAAAAGCTTCCTCTCAGCCATGGCAACAGTTGCCCGGCTGGACGAAGCTAGCATGGCCACGGCTTTGATGGACCACAACCACTGTGCCATGGTCTTCATCACGAAGGCTTGCACCAGCTCCTTCGTAATAACCACGAAGCCAACGTAACATCGCTCTAAACGAAACGCTCCCCAAGGAATCAAATCCAAGGGGAGCGTTATCGTTTGTATCTAATTAAAGATATTTTTTAAGCTGTTGTTCTTTCTCGTAATCAGCAAGTTGTTTTTTATATCTTCCTCTGTAATATCGAAATATTGCTAGTGCCCAAATCAGACCAATTAGGTAAACCATTATTACAACAAAATGGCTAGACATGCCAACAATATATTCATAGCGCATAAAAGACCAAATAAGGCCCAAAGTCCCGATTGTTGCAAACAAAGCGCGCCAGCGTTTTAATAAGTTCTTTTTTAAACTATTCTTCTTAGTACGCATCCACAAAGCCATTAAGATTGATATGATTAAGAGTGCGAGAGAGAGAATAAAAAAAAGTTTGTCTGTTCTAGAGATGCCGACAAACTGAGCAGTGCCGAACATCCATGTTTTTGTAAAAATATGTGCAAACATTGTTTCTTATTTATTTAATATATATTAGAGCGTAGTGAAATGTGTCTGCAGGCATTTCTCCCTGAAGACGAAACCCGGATTTAGTAAGCATATCATTCATCTGTTGTTCAGAAACTCGATCATTGATATTTGGTCCAAAAGGAAGTTTTTCTTTTTTCCACTCAATGACAATGATTCTTCCGCCAGTCTTTAAAACCCTATAGGTTTCTTTCAAAACGTTTCTTTGAAGCTTTGAAAGATGTAAAATACCAGAAAGAATAACCACGTCGCAAGAATTATCTTTAATCTTAACTCCTGGTAATTCAAGGTCATGTCTAACTGTATATATGTTGCTTAGACCCTCGTGTTTTGCAGCGGATATTGTAGCCTCTAAGGCTTCTGCTTTAACATCTATTGCAAACACCTGTCCTTCATTACCAACCATTAAACCTGCTGCAACCGGATAGAAACCATTGCCGCAACCAAAGTCTGCGACGGTTTCTCCTTTTTGTATACCTGATGTTGCTAATATTTCTTTTGGATCCAAGAATCTAAGTTGTGTTTTTATATTCATTTGTTTTGTTTTAAACCTCAACTTCTTTATATATCTTCTGAACCTTTGTGGCAAGTCCGTCCTCTGCTTCGATGTATATGGCATTAACCATTATTGGATTGGACTCTTCAACATCATAGACAAACTTTCCACCCAAGAATATTCCCAAGGAGTTTTGAATTGGAGCACCCAATACTGAATTAACCGCACCAATCATACCAACATCAGAAACATGTCCTGTTCCTTTAGGTAAAATTCGCAAGTCTGCTGTTGGTGTATGTGTATGCGTTCCTAGGATAGCGGTGGCTCTGCCATCAGTGTAGAAACCGAAAGCTTTCTTTTCGCTAGTTGCTTCAGCATGGAAATCAACAACTACAATATCTCCGGGCTGTTTGTGTTGAGAAATAATATTGTCAAAATCATAAAACGGATTTGAAATACCAGAAGCAAACTGTGTTTCAAAAAATACTGTACCGTTGAGATTAATAACTAAATATCCTTGACCGTCTTTAACTATGCGTACAAAGCCTCTACCAGGATATTCACCTTGGTAATTGTTTGGTCTAAGCAAGCTTGGATATTTTTCAAAAACTGCGGCAGCTTCTGTTTTTTTGAAGATATGGTTTCCTGAAGTGTAAGCATCAATACCAAGTTCTGAAATCTCAGCCATGGTTTGAACTGTAACGCCTTTACCATGTGCCAAGTTTTCAACATTAGCTATGACAAAATCAGGAGAATATTGCTCTCTTAACTCTGGCAAAACCAGGCGCAATGCTTTGCGACCTGGTTTGCCTACTGCATCTCCAAAAAAAAGTATTTTCTTAACGGGCATATTCGACAACGCGAGTTTCGCGTATTACGTTAACTTTAATTTCACCTGGATATTTAAGTTCGTTTTCAAAACGATTTGCAATATCCCGAGCCAAACGATGTGCTGCAAAATCATCAATCTTGTCAGGTTTAACAAAAACACGGATTTCTCTACCTGCTTGAATGGCATAGGTCTTTTCAACCCCTTCATATGAATTTGCAATGTTCTCAAGATCTTCTAAGCGCTTAACATAGTTTTCATAGGTATCTTTACGAGCACCTGGTCTTGCCCCGGAGATATTATCCGCTGCATCGATAATCGCAGATTCAATACCTGTGTATTCTGTATCACCATGGTGCGATGTAATCGCGTTTATAATCTTCTCGTTTAGATTGAATTTTTCAGCAATTTTCTTTCCAATTTCAACGTGGGTGCCTTCCATGTCTTGGTCTAGTGCTTTACCAATATCGTGTAAAAGAGCACCTTGCTTTGAAATCATAACATCAGCGCCCAATTCTTCTGCCATTAAAGCAGAAAGCTTAGCCATCTCAATGGAGTGTCTTAAGATGTTTTGACCGTATGATGTTCTAAAACGTAAGCGACCAATTAACTGGATAAGCTTTGGGGGGAAGGAAGTAATACCTAATTCATAGACTGCTTCTTCACCAGCCAATTTAATCATCTCACCAACTTCTTGTTTTGATTTCTCGTATGCTTCTTCAATTCTAGCAGGATGAATTCTACCATCTTGCAAAAGTTTTTCTAAGGTTAATTTCGCAATCTGTCTTCTGATGGAATTAAATCCGGAGATGACAACAGTGTCTGGGGAATCATCAATCAAGATTTCAACGCCCATCATTTGTTCAAAGGTTCTAATGTTTCTGCCTTCTTTACCAATGATTCTGCCTTTCATTTCCTCATTTGGAATCTGAACGATTGTGGTTGTTGTTTCTGCAGTAACCTCAGAAGCACAACGCTCAATTGCGTGCGCAACGATTTCTTTTGCTTTTTTGTCTGCTTCTTCTCTAGCATTAGCAACAATCTTTCTTTGTAAAGCAATCATTTCTTCTTTAAGTGCTTTCTCCATTGTTTCTAAGATCAGTTTTTTTGCTTCATCTCTGCTCATTGCAGAAATTTCTTCAAGTCTGGTGATCTGCTTTTGCTTGAACTCACGCATTTCTTCCTGAAGTTTGGTAATTTCTTCTTTTTTCTTTTCTAAGTCAGCACGTTGAAGATCCAAGTTGTTAGACTTGGTTTCTAAATCAACTTCTTTCTTTTCGATTCTTTGTTCAAAACGAATGATTTGCTGGCGAAACTCAGCTTCTTGTTTTTTTGCCGCCTCGATTATCTCTAAAGCCTGGGCTTTAGCATCTAGCAGTAACTCTTTCTCTTTGGTCTTTGCTTCTTCAAGCAAGCTTTGAGCACGTGCTTCAGCATTGCCTATTTTCTTTGTCACCTGCGCCTTACGGATGATATATCCGATAGCTAAGCCCAATACCAGCGCAAGCAAAGCGTATGTTAATTGCATAATAAAAGCCTTTACTAATGAAGTGTAGTAAAGTCTTTTTATGTGGTTTTTACGGGTATGCTAAACTTTTCAGTTTTAAACTAAATACGAGCTAGAACAATTCTTTTTGTAAGTTGAATTTGAAAAAAGGAAGAATTGATTGAAAATACATACTGTTTACCACTAAAAGACTGTAAATATGCTACACAATCAGATTAAATATTCATTAAATCCACTTTACCGCAAAAGTGGGTTTTTGTCAAAGGGCTAATTGACCCGAGGGGACTAAGAGTTTAAGATAATGGAAACACAAAAGAAAGGATCACTATGTACGAAGCAAAGAAATTCAACAGCATCAAAGAACTAGATGGTATCTCCCAAAAAACCATGGAAGATCACTACAAGCTCTATGAAGGCTATGTTAAAAAAACTAACGAGATTGAAGAAAAGTTAAAGAGCGTTGATAAGGCAAGTGCAAACCAAGTATATTCAGATTTAAGAGAATTAAAGCTTGAGTATTCCTTTGCAGTAGGTGGTGTAAAAAATCATGAAGTATATTTTGGTCATTTAGGTGGAACAGGTGGAGAACCAAGCGGGGCTTTGCTTGAAATGATTAAAAGAGACTTTGGTTCTTTCGACGCTTGGAAAGAAGACCTAAAACAAACAGGTCTTGCGGCCCGTGGCTGGGTTTGGCTTGCATATGATTGGAATACAAACAAACTTTTTAACTACCTAGGTGATGCTCAAAACACTTTCCCAGTTTGGGATGCAAGTGTTTTGCTTGCTCTAGATACATACGAGCATGCTTACTGGGCAGACTATGGAACTGCTAGAGCTTCCTACATTGATGCTTTCTTTAAAAACCTTGATTGGCGGGTTGTTGAAGAAAAGTTCAAGGCCGTTGGTATCGACAAATTCCTCTAAAGAAAAAGCCCCAGGTATCCTGGGGCTTTTATTATTTCTTCTTAGCTTTTGCTTTTTCTTTGCCTTTTCTGAATCTTGGTTGATTGTCCTGTTTTCTTCGAACATAATAGAGCTTTGCGACACTGACATCACCCTGCTTGATTACTTCAAGCTTAGCAATATTTGGGGAATGCAAAGGATAGATGCGTTCAACACCAATTCCACTTGCTATCTTTCTAACAGTGAAGGTTGCATTTGCTCCTTTACCACCTTTGCGAGCAATTACTAAACCCTCAAACATCTGGATTCTTTCTTTGTCGCCTTCTTTAATTTTCTGGTGCACTTTCACAGTCCATCCGGTTTTAAACTCTGGCATGTCTTTGCGATGCTGTGCTGTGCTAATGTGTTTTACTATGGGCATTTGAATTTACAAATTAATATTCTTTGCTTTTAAATCAATTAGAACTTTTTTTAAATCTTCAGGTAACTCTGAATGTGCTTCAACCCAAGTTTCGTCAGGAAGTTGCACTTCAATGTTGCTTGCATGCAAGAACTGTCTTTTGAGATCCAAGCCAAAGGCAGGATTGCTCTTTGGACCATACAAAGCATCACCAACTATCGGAAAACCTAGAGATGAAAAGTGTACCCTAATCTGATGGGTACGTCCTGTGTGTAAGTTTACACGAACAAGTGTGAACTCGTCAATGCTTTTGCGGCCCTTGATCAAGTCTTCTGTGTTTGGAAGATACTCTAAAACAGTGTATTCAGTGACTGCTTCTTTAGGATCTTTTGGTAAATTTACTGTCATTTTTCTAAAATCAGTTGCATGCCTACCAATGGGGGTGTTGATGAATCCATGCTTTGAAGGCAGATGTCCGGCAATTAAGGTGGTATATTGTTTTTTAACAGTACGCTCTTGAAAAGAATTTTTAAGATGCTCAAACATTCCCTGACTCTTGGCAACAAGTAAAACACCGGAAGTATCTTTGTCTAATCGGTGAACTATGCCAGGACGAATCTCATCTTCACCAATGACTTTGATGTCTTTGTATTTATGTAAAAGTCCTTCGGCTAAGGTTACACCTTTGTATCCTGGTGCTGGATGCACCACTAAACCCGCTGGCTTGTCTATTATCAAGATATCTTTGTTTTCAAAGATTGTTTTGATGTTTAACTCTTTTGCTTTGATTTTTGTTTCTTCAGTGTAATCATACTCAACAACATCTCCAGATCTAACAACAAACTTTGCTTCTAAAACTTTTGCTTTGTTAACAAAAACAAGCCCAGCTTCAATATCTTTCTGGATTCTACTTCTTGAGACCTCTTTAAAGCTCTGAGCTAAAAATCGGTCCAGGCGCAGTTTGTTTTCTGAAACCTCAAACTTTTTCATTACCATTGTTTATTAATCAAATCAGGTCTAACTTTCTTTGTTTTTTTCAAAGCCTGATCAGCACGCCATATCTCAATCTTTTGATGATCTCCTGAGAGTAAAATCTTTGGCACGCGCAATGTTTTTTTACCAATTTTTAAAACCTCGGGCCTAGTATATTGAGGATATTCTAAAAGGTTTGAGGTCTTTCCATCTTTTGAAAAACTTTCACCCTGAATTGATTCTTCTTTACCAACAACTCCTGGAATGAAACGCGCGATTGTTTCAATCATCACCAAAGCTGCAAGCTCTCCACCCATTAAAACATAATCACCAATAGAATACTCTGCATCTACTAAAGAAGAAACGCGTTCATCAAAACCTTCATATCTGCCACTGATGAATATTAAGCGATCGTTCTTTGCAAGTTTCTTAGCTTCTGTTTGAGAAAAAACTTTTCCTGCTGGAGTTAAAAGAATGACTTTGGTTTTTTCTTTTTTCTTAGTTCTTTTTAATACTCCTTGTATTGCGCGCGTTAAAACATCAGCTTTTAAAACCATCCCAGCACCGCCGCCATATGGTCTGCCATCAACTGTTTTGTGCGCATCAAAAGTATAGTCTCTTAGATTAAAGGCTTTAATTTGTAACAACTTCTTTTTAATCGCCCGAGCAACTATACTGATCTTTTTGTAATCATCAATTAGCTCAGGGAATATTGTTATAACTTCAAATTTCATAATTAAATATTAACACAAAAACAGAAGCGCCGCAGACCTTAATTCAGATCTTTGGCGCCTCGTTGTTTTGCGGCATAAAGCCGCCTTCTTCCTCCTTACCAGTCTAACATCTGCCTGCATGCTACCTGCGCGAACATGTAGGCGCGCTGGAAGAAATGCTCCGGCAACTCCTCCGGAATGATTCCCGTGACCGGTCCCTCGACGATTAGGCGTGCAGGGATTTCGGTGAGCAGGAACTTGCAGGATGCCGAACGCTCCCAAGCACCGAGCCACTCTGCCTGCATCCGCTTGACCGCAACGTACGGGCAGAGATTTATGTCTACCACAGCCGATACTTGCCAGAAGCTTGGGTCACCAAGCCCCTGATTCGCGAACACTGGCATCGCGACGGCGAAGCTGCCACCATCGCGAATCATCGGAGCGAACTGCTCCAGGACGTTCTGCAGCCCGATGACTTCAACACTGATCATCTCCGCAAGCGCCGGGGTTTGTTGATATGCGCCGGTCTGCTCGTACAGCGCGTGTTGACACTCGGCGTACGAATGCCGAGACACGCCGTAGAAAATACCGTCGAGCTTCTCACCTTCGCCGAGTGCTTCCTGGAGCTTGCCGACTAGGGTGTGAACACTGCGGTGGTCTGCGACGTTGCACTGCAGTAGCCCGGTTCCGGACGAGAGATGACCAACACGGTACACCTCGGCCCCCTGAGCCTCGAGCTCGGTTGCTACCGCTGAACCGAGGGTGCCGGTGGCTCCCAGCACCAAAAACTTCTTCGTTCGTGACATGTTCGGAGCTCCCGGCCACAAAGACCGTGTTGAAAGGTTCCCGATACTTCCCCTCTAAAGCATCATAGGAGCATAACAAAACCAGCTGCCTTTTACAAGGTACAGCTGGTCTTGCTTCGCCTAACTAAATATTAGAGTTTGAACTCATCCATGGAGTCATCCAACCCGTGTGTGGTTGGTTCACTAACATGAACTGGTCTCATTGAACCTTCTGGTTCATTGATTTTCAAGTTTACACGAGCTTTTCTCTTTGCACCAACGACGCGTAGCAATGTTCGAATTGCTTTTGCAGTCTGTCCCTGACGTCCGATTACCTGACCCATATCCTGTTGATTCAAATGTAGAGTAATTAATACTCCCATTTCATCTACAGTACGTTCAGTCTTAACGTCATCAGGATGGTCAACAAGAGCTTTCACTATAAACTCGACAAACTGTTGATCCTGTTCTACTGGCATATTCTTTACTGATTTCTGCTTTTTTAGCTTTACTTTCCGGCATTTCGACCTGGGTTAAGCCGTATATGCATATATTACTTTAAATGTTTCTTGGCGTCAAAAAAACCGCACTAAGCGGTTTTCTCTTCTTCGGTTTCAGTTTTTACTTCTTCGGGTTGTGGTTCTGTCGGAACTTCAGGTGCTGCTGTAACTTCTGCTTCAGGAGCGACTGCAGCAACAGGAGCTGTTTCAACTGGAGCTTCTTCTTTCTTTTTTGGAACGCTGAAAGCTTTAACTTTCTCTGCTTTTAGAATTCCTTTTGTAACAAGAAGGTTGTGTACTGTTGGTGACATATCAATTTTCTGTGCAATCCAATAGTTTAAACGTTCCTGGTCTTTTATAGCTAAGTCTTTGCTATGTGGATTGTATGAACCCAAAACTTCTGCGATCTTTTTTGACACAGAAGATTCTTTTTCTGCCAAAACAACTCTGAAGTGAGAGTGGTTTCTCTTGCCTGTTCTTTGTAAACGAATAGTTAACATAATTTACTGAATATTTCTAGCTTTAATTGCTTGATAATGCTAACAAAAATGGGGATAGAAGTCAACCCTTAATCTTTGGATTTTAAATGTCTTCGTATGTAATACCCTAAAGCTAAGAGTAAAACCGCAACTATGACATAATCAATGCCTTTAAAATATGAATGGATTAGTTGCCAATTCTGACCAAGCTTTAATCCAATATATCCTAAAAACAAAGACCAAACGAAAGAACCGATGAACGAAAGCGCCAAGAATGGCGCAATTCTAACCCTGGCAATTCCAGCGGGGAAAGAAATGAATGTCCTAACAACCGGTAAGACTCTGCCAATTAAATTAGCAAGCTGTCCGTGTTTTTGAAAAAATCTTTCAGCAGTATCTAAATCTTTGTGACTAACCAAAAAATATTTACCGTACTTTTCAACTACTGGTCTACCTCCGTAATAGCCGATGCAATACAAAACAGCAGACCCTATTGTTGAACCAAGAGCCCCGGCAAAGGATATCCCAAAAAGAGAAAAAGTCCCTGCAGAAACTAAAAACCCCGCAAACGGCATGATGATTTCAGAAGGAATTGGAATTGCAGATGATTCTAAAGCCATCAAAAAACCAATGCCGGTATATCCACCGGTTGAAATGATGTCAGTGACAAAAGCTGTAATACTTTGAATTAAATGTTCCATTTTGGTTATTTAGCAAAAACTGTTGCTTGCTCAATCTTGATTGAAAGCACTTTGGAAATACTGTCATCTCCCATGGTCACACCATAGAGGGTGTGTCCTTGTTTCATTGTTTCTCTGTTATGCGTTACTGTAACAAATTGGGTACTATGCGCAAGGGTCCCTAATATCTGTGCAAAACGAATTGTGTTTGCTTCATCTAAAGCAGCATCGACTTCATCTAACATCACAAAAGGTGAAGGGAAACAAGAAAGCAAAGCACAAAGCAGAGCAATCGAGGTTAAAGAACGCTCGCCACCTGAAAGTGCTGAAATGCTTGCTAGTTTCTTTCCTGGAGGCGTTGCTTTGATATCTATTCCAACAATATCATCTGAACCTTTCACATATTTAGCAACCAGTTTTTCTTCAGGTCTTAACTTAACATCGTCTGTAATTTCCGCACTCTCTTCAGAGATTGCTTCTTCTTCAGCTTCTTGGTTTGCTTTTTCTTCTTTAGCACGAACTGTGCTCAAGTAAGCACGCCCGCCATTGAAAAGGATTCGGAAATAACTTTCAAACTTTTCATTGATTCGATTGAAAGATTCAGTGAATTGTTTTTTAATATATTCATCAAGCTCTTCAATGACAGATCTTAAATCTGCAATACCTTTTTCTAAGTCTTGAACTTGTCCACTTAAGAACGTATATCTTTGTTCAGTTTCCTCGTATTCTCTTAAGGTTAGCTCATCTATACCACCAATCATGCTTAACTGATTTTGTAGTTTATGGATCTTTTCTTCTAGAGCATTAGTCTTTGCTTGTACTTTTTGCTTTTGAATTTCTGCAAATCCTTCAGGGTTTAAAGCATACTTTGCTTCTGAAACAACGTTTTCTTTTTGAGTATCAAACTTTGCTTTTTCAATTTGTAATGTAGAAATCTGGTCTCTGAGTTTTGAAAGCTGGTCCTGTTTGTTTCTTAAGACACGTTCTTCGTCCAAGATCTCAGATTTTTTGCTCTGTTCTTTTTGATGATAGCTAGTAATCTTTTGTTCTAAAACAGAAATTTCCTTAGCTAAGTTTAACAGTTCTGTATTTAGTGTCTTTTCTTGGGCCATCAATTGCTCAAAATACTGATCAGCACTGCTTGCACCAGCTTTTTGTAATTCTAAGTTCAGATGTAAAAGTTTTTGTTCAACCTTAGCAAGCTCAGCCTCGGAGTATTCCAAGGTTATGCCAACTTTCGATTTTTTTAACTCTAAGTTATTTAACTCCTGAGAAATTCTGTCTTTTTGAGCAAGTATTTCTGAAAGAATTTTTCTTTGCTTCTCAAAGTTAACAAAAGGGTTTTGAGCAAAATGCGTTGCTTTTTGTTTAAACTTTGAAAGATGATTTTTAAATTCTTGAGCAAAGGAAATGATTAGAGAAACATCAGATGCACGCTCAAGATTTTGGTAGAACTCATCAAACTTACGATCAAGCATCTCAACGTCTTCTGAAAGCTCGTGAAAATTAAGGTTTTCTGGATTATCCATGTTTTGCTGAATATCTGAGAGTTTTTTGGATATTTCAGCAAATATCTGATGTTGCTTTTCTAATTGCTCAGCTATTTGTTTACGCTCTGAGGCTGCTCTTTCAATATCTACGTTTAGATGGTTTTTCTGATTTTCAAGATTGTTTTTCTCAAGGCCCAAAGCTTTGCTGTCCAAGGAAACGCCAACTGATTTTTCAGCATTAAGTTTGCCACGAATCATGGCAACGTCTTCCATCAGTTTGTTTTTCTTGTCAGCAAGTTTTTTAATCTCAGCTTGAATCTGTTGATACGCCAAAACTTCCGCCTTGTTGTCACCCTCATTCTTGTCTAGATTTAAACGGTGCTCTGATATTTCATTTTCTAATTCTTTTCTTTGTTTTTCTAGTACTTCTATCTTTGAAATTAAATCCTGCAGCGCTTCTTCAATCTGCCAATATTTAGTTGAATAGAATTCGGTTTGGAAAACTTTCAACTCTGTTTCAATCTCAGATCTTTCTTGCATGCGCTTTGCTTGTCTGCGCAATGATTTTAATCTTGGCTCAATTTCTTTTAACAAATCTTGAACGCGCATTGAATTTTGAGCAGTTTGTTCTAAGCGCTTTAAGGTCTTTTCTCTGCGAATGTAGTAAGTCTTAACACCGCTTGCTTCATCGAGTAAGTTTTTAACTTCTGCGGGTCCTGCTAAAACCATCTGATCAATTGTGCCTTGGCCAATTACTGTGTGTCTAGAAGTTCCGATGTTTGATTTTAAAACCAAATCAATGACATCCAACAAACGAACCTTGTTACCATTGATCATGTAATCAGATTCACCACTTCGATCAATGCTTCTGGAAATTGAAACTTCAGAATAGTCTAGAGGGATTCTCTTGTCGCTGTTATCAAAAGTAACAGTGACTGTTGCAAAAGACATTTTGGATTTTTTTTCTGAACCAGCAAAAATGACGTCTTCGCTTTTTTTGCCGCGAAGTTGTTTTAAGCTCTGCTCTCCTAAGACCCAACGAATTGCATCTGCAACATTTGATTTACCTGATCCATTCGGGCCTACAACAGCAGTAATGCCCTTTTCAAACTCTAAAGTGGTCTTGTTTGCAAAAGACTTGAAGCCCTGAATTTCTAACCTTTTTAAATACATTTATTTGTGTTTCAGTATCTGTAATTTACCTGTTAATTATACCACACAAAACCTTCTTGACAATACAGTATATTTATGTTAAAGTGGTGTGTTCAGTTGTAATAGTTCGGAATTGCTTATCAAAGCGGTCCGTACTTTCACTGGATCGTACACTTCATACCACCCACACGAGGGCTCCATGCGGATCATCAAGGAACTGCTTCGCCAGGCCATGGTCATCGGCCTGTTGATCGTAGGCGTCTGTCTGGTAATGATGCTCTTTGGGGTCCTTGCCGTCGGAGTTCTGCATAACGAAAGCGGATGGCCTGACTTGGTCGTGCTGATGGCCCTGATCGCGATCTTCGTTGGTCTCGACGCCTGGTCTCGACGCCCTATCGACAAGAAGGCACCACCGAAAAACTCTCACCCGAGGAACTAGCATGACCTATCTACGTGTTCTCCGTTGGCACATCGCGCAGCAGACCAAGAACGTTCTCGGCATCATCGCCTGCCTCGTGCTCGCGCCGATCGCCATGATCCTCGATGATCTCTACGACATCTGGGATGACGCCAAGGATGACACGACGAGTGTCCTCGTCTGCACCACGATCGCCTTCCTCATCTTCTTCATCGGCTGGCACGAAGTCGCCGAAGGACAAGATGCCGTGGGACTCTTCCACATGGCGCTCGCACTCGTCCCTGGCGCTCCTGGCTTACGCTACTTGCGCATCGCCTGGGGCGAAGGTGCCAAGCGCGCGACACGGTGGCACTACCTCGGCAAGGGATGGTAACTCCAAGAAGTGTGCGTTTGCCCCGGCTTGATCGATCTGATCAACGTCCGGGGCTTTCGCATTTATACATAAAAAAATCCGGAAACTTTTCCGGATTTTAATTTACTCTTTTGTTAAAACTCGTTTTCTTTTAAAGCATTTTCTGCTGCAGCAACTTCTGCTTCTTGTTTTGAAGGTCCTTTGCCTTCTCCAACTCTGGTGCTACCTATGAATACACCAACTAAGAAAACTTTGTCATGATCAGGACCTTGTTCTGAAATGACTTGATAGGTGGGGGTAACACCTTGTTTCTCCTGAATTATTTCCTGCAACTTACTCTTTGGATCAAGATATGACCCTTCGTTGATGATCAGAGGGAGTTCAACCACAATATCTCTTAAGACAAACTCTTTTGCAACTTCGTATCCTGAATCTAAATATATTGCTCCGATAACTGCTTCTAGCGCGTTTGCTAATATTACTTGTCTTGCTCTGCCGGTGTCTTTTGCTTCACCTTTGCTCATTAACAAAAATTCTTCAAGCTTTAGTTTTCTAGCTATTTCTGAAAGCATTCGGTAATTAACAAGTGCTGAACGGAAGTTTGTTAGCTCTCCTTCTGGATGCGGATAGTTTTCATAAAGGTATCTTGTAGAAATTAGCTCTAGAACTGCATCTCCTAAAAACTCTAAACGTTCGTTGTGAGGCAAACGAAAATCCCTGTTCTCATTAAGGTAAGAACGATGGGTAACCGCTGTCATCAAAAGATCAGGGTTGTTAAACTTAACTTTTAAATTCTTCTCCAGTTCCTTTATATCCATATATTTCTGGTGGGCGGTATAGGATTTGAACCTATGACCCTCTCTACGTCAAAGAGATGCTCTACCACTGAGCTAACCGCCCGCGTGTTGTCCTACTGGTTTTGCATCCTTTATATACTTTGCTTTAACTATATCTAAGAAAAATATGGTCCAAGCAAAATTGGTAAAAACATTTAATATTGCATTTACCAAAAGCAGTGCAAAACTCAAAACTATTATTAATGCTAAAGTGATCGCTACAAACCAGTGCAGTGATAATGATTTTACCAGAATAATAGGTAAGTATGCAAGCACTCCGATGAATCCCACAAGAGCTGCTGAGAAAAAGAAGAGAAAGAAGTAGACCACAAAAAGCATTACAAACAAGGCAATGACCTGCTGCCAAAATACAGCAAGCAAATCAAAGGCGCTCTTAAAAGCCTGAACTACTTTTAATTTATATATAACTATGTAGCAACAAGCAAAAATGTTTACTAACGACAAAACAACAATTATTGGTATGAAGATCAACAAGGCTCCAAGGACTAATATAAAGCCTCGGTACTCAAAACCGTTTCTAAAGACTAACCACAAAGGCAGGGCCAGCCAAGCAAAGAAAAAAATAATGACCACATTTGTGAAAAGCCCTGCAAGAAAAACTTGCCAAACAGATTTAGTAGCATGTTTTAATGCTGAACGAAAATTAACAGTTTCATCGTGCTCTAGTTGTTCTGCTGCAAAGATGATCGATGCTCTAGCAATAGCACCAACAAATGAAGCCAACGCTATTACCAAAACTAATCCAATCACCGAAAAAATTAACTCTAAGGGATTATTTAAAATATAATTTAAAATATATCTGTAATACCTATCTAGATGATCAGCATTTAAATCAACTCTTCTAACAAAATTCATTACGCCCCAGCCTGTCAGGAAAAAACCAAAAAACCATAAAGACCTATGGTTTTTTGTGTATCTGTATGCTTTTGTTAATATCTCAGAAAGGCTTAACATATGACCTTCCTTTTACTATTTTTTAGTTTCTTTGTGGACGTGTTCTACAGCTACCTCATCTGGGTGTTTCAGTTTATGAGCTGGGATAATATCACGAACCAAGGCTGTGTATTCCTCTTGTTCTAAAGTTTCTTGCTCAACCAATTTTTTCGCGATTATATCAAGCCTATCCCTGTGTTTCTTCAAGATTGCAAGTGCAACCTGATATCCCTCTTGCATGATCTTGGCTATCTCTTTATCAATCTTGGCTGCTACTTCCTCAGAATAGTTACGCTGTTCTGCTAAGTCTCTTCCTAAGAAAATCATTTCATGGGTATCACCAAAAGTCATTGGACCCATTTCATCACTCATGCCATACATGGTTACTAATCTTCGTGCTAATGCAGTTGATACTTTCAAGTCGCTGGAAGCACCTGTAGTTTGTTCGTTAAAGACTAATTTTTCTGCTGCTAATCCTGCTAAAGAGACTGCAATATCTTCTAAGAACTCGCTCTTGGTGTGTAAGTGTTTGTCTTCAGAAGGAACTTTCATGGTGTAGCCAGCTGCACGTCCTCGGCTAATAACTGAAACTTTGTGTACTGGATCTGCGTTTGGTAAAACTGAAGCAACTAAAGCATGTCCGCCTTCGTGGTATGCAGTTACTTCTTTTTCTTTTTTGGAAAGGAGATGGCTCTTTCTTTCAGGACCAAGCATAACTTTTTCAATCGCTTCTTTTAAATTATGCTCCGTAACCTCTTTGTTATTTGCACGAGCTGCTAAGATTGCTGCTTCGTTAATGAGGTTAGAAAGATCTGCACCTGAAAACCCAGCAGTTCTTTCAGCTATTTTTCTTAGGTTAACGTTTGCCGCCAAAGGCTTGCCTTTAGCATGCACAATCAAAATCTGCTCCCTGTCGTTTATATCTGGAGGATCAATTACAACTTGTCTGTCAAAACGACCTGGTCTGAGTAGCGCTGGGTCTAAGACATCTGGTCTGTTGGTTGCGGCAATAACTATGACATTGGTGTCTGTATCAAAACCATCCATTTCAACTAAGATCTGGTTTAAGGTTTGCTCGCGTTCATCATGTGAACCACCTAAGCCTGCTCCTCTTTGTCTGCCAACTGCATCAATTTCGTCAATAAAAACTATGCAAGGAGCATGGCGTTTTGCTTTTTTGAAAAGGTCTCTGACACGAGAAGCTCCGACTCCAACAAACATCTCAACGAATTCTGAACCAGACATGTGGAAGAAAGGTACGTTAGCTTCTCCGGCAACTGCTCGAGCTAATAGTGTTTTACCAACACCTGGGGAACCTAAGAGCAAAACTCCTTTTGGAATTCTTGCACCTAGCTGTAAAAACTTTTGTGGGTATTTCAAAAACTCAACAACTTCCTTTAATTCTTCTTTTGCTTCTTTTACTCCGGCAATGTCTGCAAAGGTAACTTTCTTTTTTCGGTCATCTTGCAGCCTTGCGCCAGACTGTCCAAATGACATTGCTTTGTTGTTAGCTCCCTGAACATTACGCATCATGAAATATATCAAAACAATGAAAATCAAGAATGGCAAAAGGAAGGGCAGGATCGTGCTGAAGATTGTTGCAACTGGTCCTCTAACTAAAGGCGTAACATCGATCAAGTTTATTTTCTCTGCAACAACACCTCTGTTCTTTAAGGTATCAAAAAGAGAAACGCTTTTTTCTTTGGTAGTTATCTCCTTAGTACCGTCTTTTAACGTAACTAAAAGGCTGGTATCAGATTCGCTGATCTCTATTTTAACAACCTCTCCTTTATTGATCTGTTCAACAACTACACTCAAGCCTACTTCTTTGGTCTTTACGCCGCTGCTAAAACTTGCCGCAACCAGCGCTATACCAACGAAAATCAAAACCACTATCCCTGCATTCTTGAAAAATTTACTCATATTTCTTCTTTAAATATATTATCTATTATCTTTTTGGTGCCGACGGAGAGACTTGAACTCTCACTCCCGTTAGGGAACATGCTCCTAAGGCATGCGCGTATGCCAATTCCGCCACGTCGGCCTAAGTGTTTGGCTTAATGAATATTAACATTAGTTCAGGAATTAAAAAAGCCCCTAGAAAGGGGCTATTTTAATAGGTCATTAAAAGCCAAAGAATCCGCCACTGCTTGTGGTATTAACAGCAATACGAACGATCGTATATGCCAAGATTACAATAACTAAACCTATGATGGCATTAACCAATGTTTGTCTGCCTTTACCAGCAACTTCTTCATTACCAGCTGAAGTAATGTATCTGAAGCCTCCGATAACTATGAAGAGAATCGCAAAGCTAGCTGATACTGAAAGAATTATATTAATAATTCTAATTAACAAGGTGTTAACTGTATCAGGTCTATTAACGTCTCCGGCTTTCATCGGAATACATAATCCTGTTTTTGGATCAGGTACTAGCACAGTACCATTTTGTAAATCTCCTGAAACAGAATTACCACAAATATTTGTTGCTGCCGCAGAAACCTTTGGCACTAGAGGTGAAAAAGCAAAAAGACTTGTTCCACCTAAAATTAAAGCAAATGCTAATGTTAAAATCTTTTTTTTCATTTTTTCACCTCACTCTCTTAAAAGAGTAATTTATGTTAATTAGGTTGGGGAACCTGCTGTATTACCAGTGTTGGTTACAGTTCTTGCAACTACCTGGACAATTACGTAAGAAAGAATAATAACGACAATACCTATTAAGGCATTAATAATTGTTGCTCTTCCTTTTCCTGCTACTTCTTCGTTACCTGCTGAGGTGATGTATCGGAAACCGCCAATAACTAAGAATAATACGGCAACCAAGAAAGCAACTCCCAATAGAATGTTCAAGACTTTAACAATTATATCGTTAACGCTTGTATTAGCAGCATCACAACGCAAAGCGCCGTTGAATGAGGAACAACCTGGTTGGTACAAATCAGCTAAAGCGAAAGCTGTTGGAGTTAGCACTAATGCTAATGCCAGGATTACTTCGCCGACTTTTAGGAAATTAATTTTGCTTAGTTTCAAATTTCTCACCCCCTTCCATGTCTTAAATTATACAATAATAATTAACAAAAGGGAAATTATCTACTTAAAAACCACCAGAAGCCATTGCTTCTTGAGAACCAAACGTCTTGTCTATCTTAATTACTGAGCAACCTGCACCTGGGTCATATTCTAAATGCACAACAACATTTGAGTCTGTTTCTCCACCTCTAATCAAAGGCTCTGAAAAACTTGCAGCCCAATTTAAAACAGTTGAAAAGTTACCACCATTTACTAGCATATCATCAACTATCTCTGGTTTCACATCATAAAGTGTGGTACTTGGGGGAACCAAAACAGAGTGAGTAACTAACGCAGACCCCTTAACTTGTGCTCCAGTAAAATTAGGGCATGTTGCCTCAATATCCTTTGTTGATCCACTTGCATTCACAATCATAGATCCGTCTGCTTTTGCCATTAACAGAATTCCTGAAACTAAATTAGAATATGCGGCTTTAGAAGAATCCGATCCAGCTCCTTGTTCTGCGGCGTTGCTTGCTTGGTTGGGATCTGTTGCAGAAGCTGAAGATGCTGATTGATTAAAGCTATTTGAGAAAGTATTAACTGAAACCCGTATTATCGTGTAAGAAAGCATGGCTATGACTAAACCAATAATCGCGTTAGTTATTGTTTGTCTGCCTTTCGAAGCTGCTTCTTCATTTCCATTTGAAGTGACGTATCTAAAACCTCCGATAACTACAAAGAGCACAGAAATCACAGCAATGACACTTAACAAAAGATTAACAGTGTACAAAGCTAACTCATTTAAGCTACAAATCTTTGTATGAAAAAGTGGAGCAAGTAAACCCAAGGACTGTTCTGTTCCAGGACACTGCGGATCGATTTGTGCAGATGCCAACATCGGCATTGCTGCTATGGTCATGAAGAATAGGATTGAGAAAAGTTTTTTCATAATTATCTTGTTACTGCTGTTTCAATGATTGCTGCGAAGGAATATGCCAATAGTGCTAGCACAATTCCTACAACTGCCCAAGAAATAGAGGTTTTAGCTCCTTTAATAGCTTCTTCGTTACCTTGAGAACTGACAATGACAAAGGCAGAAATAACAACAGTGACAATGGCCATAGAAGAAATACCTATTAAAATGTACTGGATTAACCTATACACTAACTCACCAAGGTTTTTGTCAGGAAGTGGATTACATAGTTTTGAATCTGTGGTGTTAAAACCGTCAATTTCACAAGATCCTCCACCATTATCCGTAGCTTTAGTTGTTGATGCAGTTCCAGAAAGATTAATGCTTATAGATTGACTATTTGTTGTAGCATTATCAGCTGATACGGTTACTATTGTTTTAAAGTCACCGATTTTCTTTAAAATTGCTGAGGCGTTAAACATTCGGAACTGGCTCTTTGCCTTAACGTCTCCTACCAAAAAACCGTTAGCATAAGCAGAACCAATCAAAGTCATATATGCGGTATCTGGTGCAACTTTGATCCTGACGTTTGAAAAATCAGTTGTTGCGTTGCTGTTGATAGTAATTCGGAACATGATCTCATCACCAATTTCTGGTTTTACTTTAGAAAGCAGATTTGTTTTTGTACTATCAAAAACATCTACAACGAAATCAACCTTTGGCAGCGCTGCTAAGGTCATAACCGGCATTATCAAAACAGAAGAAACTAATCCAACTGCTGCTAATACTTTTACGAGATTTTTTTTGATCATGTTATTCCCCAAAAATATTTTTACCTAACGGAATTCGTATATTTACTCCAAATATATCTCCAAAGAATGTCATCACTGTTAAGTATGCTCCAAAAATTAAAACCATTCCAGTGATGCTGTGTCCAATCTGTGTTTTAGCTTCTGTTAAAGCAGTTTCATTGCCTTTGAAAACTGCCATGATATATCCGGCTACAGCTAACTTAAAAACCAAATATGCTGTGGAGATTCCAACTAAGAAGTTAATGATCCTACCAATTTGTTTGTAAATATCTTTAGGAGCGCACATGCCTGCTAAATCACGCTGTGCTTGCTCATCTTTGTACCACTGATCTTTTTTGTCTTTGTATTCAACACCGTTCTGTGGGTGTTGAATAAGCCAATCCTGGTATGTTTCAATTTGCGCTGGGGTAGAATTACCACAAACAGTTAAACCTGAGCCCTTAGTATTAACTGGGTCTGCTGCAAACACTGAGGCAACTGTAAAAAGATTAAGCCCTAATAATATGGTGAAAATCTTGATTTTTGTTTTTGAGTTCATTTGCGATCTCTTTCCTTTATTATACCACAAATAATCGCTTTTCTAGCTATTGTCCTAGCCCTGAGATCTTCTGGGCTGCGGTTGAAATCGCATTTTCTATGCTTCGGCCTCTTAAAATGATGTCGTCTATCATATTCTGAAAAATGTTGTCAGCTTTGACCTGGTCTTTTTTGTAAAAAGATTTAGCAGTTAAGTTTGCTGAAGCAAAAACTCCAATCTCTGGATCACCAATCTGTTCGTTGATGATATCTTTTCTTGGAGCAGGCAATTTATGTATTGCGTAGTATTTCTTTAAAACATCTTTGCTGGTCATGGTTTTAATGAAATTCCAGGCTATGTTTGGATTTTTTGTTTGCTTAGAAACTGCAAAGCCCCAGTAGTTTGCAAAGTTAACTAATGTTTGAATTTTATCAGGCTGAGGGACTGGTGCGATATCGTAATTTAAGTTTGGAGATTTTTGAGCAATTAGGTCTCTAGCATAGTAATAACCGTACATATACCCCAGTTCACCATTTGCAAATGCATCAATGGAATAATTGGAACGACTGTTCCAAGTGTAGTTGTCTGCTGTTGAATTAGAAAAGCTGGTGTAAAAACTTAGAGCATCTGATGCTGGAAAAAAAGAACTACCATCTTTTTGAGTAATCGCTTGATCAAATGCTGGTTGAGAAAAATCACTGCTGTATGGTTGAACCCTGTCTTGTAACATTAAGAGGTACAAAATATCAACCGCGCGATTAATATTTGCGTTGGTGCCTAGTGCAACACCTGATCTGTTAAAGAAAGATCCCGGTCCTCTGTTGGTAATTCTCTGACTCTGATTTTTTAATTCCTGCCAAGTTGTTGCCGGAACTGCGATGCTAGCACTGCCTAAAATATCTTTGTTGTAATACAAAGCTAAACTGTCCATTGAAATTGGTGCTGCCCAAATTTTGTTGTCTAAAACAAAGTCTGAGTAAACAGTGTCCACAAAAGAATTTTTGTAATCTCGCAGAGAGATTAAGTTTTCTGGTGCTGCTAAAAGTTTGTTCTGATATTTAGGTAACCAATCATTATGAATTACAAAAATATCTGGACCCTCATTAATTGCCAAGGCATTAATTAAATCACTCTCATATGAATCAACATTGTGTTGGGAGTACTCTACCTGAACGTTCGGGTTGTTCTTGTTGAATTCTTCAATGAAAGGACGCATTCCTTCGCTTGTTTCAAAGGTACCCCAGATGTTTAAAGTCATCTGTTGAGTGGTGTTTCCGCCATTTGAAGAGCCTCCTCTGATGAAGAAAAACCAAACTAGCAGGATAATAACTAATATTGCCCCAACCCCCCCTGCTATCCAATATATCTTTGTTTTGTCCATTTTTGTTTCTAAAGGTTACTTACAAAACAATTCTAGCATATTCTGATGTTTAACTCTAAAAGAAAACAGCAAAACCAGATACTTTAATCCAAGGAAATCCGCTGAGGCAGATTTTTGAAAGCGGAGTGGCTCGAGACGTGCTCTGATCCGCTCTTTGATTTCTTTTTTGAAACGTCTGCGAGTAAGAGACCTTTCTAGACCCGAAGATGTATTGCGCGCTTCACGGAAAGAAGAGTATATGTTTTTGCTGTCATATACATATACTCGAAAAAGATTAAAAAATCCTTAACTTTTGGTTAACTCCTCTTTTGAAAAGAATAACAAAAGTATTCCAAGAATTATGAAAAAATCTGCAATATTGAAAACTCCGGTGTGAATATGAATGAAGTCAATGACAAAACCATTTAAAATACGCTCAGCGATATTTGAGATTGCTCCTGAAAATATTAAAACAAAACCAAGTTTGTCTAATATCCGTTTATTCTCTTTCTTAACAAACCAATTTAATAACAAACCCAAGAGAATGACGTAGGTTAGATACATTAAAAAACTCGGCAACTCTAAACTGAATGCAAAGTTTTCATTTCTAAAAACTAAAGCACTCTGTTCTTTCAAAACAAAGTGCTTGGTGAATTGATCAACGTAGAGAAATAAAAAAAACAAAAAGAAATAAACTAATTTTTCCTTAATGTTTTTCATTTTGTTATTCAATTAAAGAATCAGCCCAAGGCAAAGCTTCTAACCTTGGCTCAGGAATATCCTGTCCATCTGCTGTCATGCCATAAGTACCGTCTTCAACTCGCTTCAAAGCTGCTTCAATCTTTTCAAGATCTGCTTTTAGTGTTGCAGCAATATCTTGGCTTACTTCATCTGCAACAACTTCTTGCGCATTTTCATCATCCTCATCACCCATTTCAGTGTGTGCTGAGAGCTCACTTAGCTCATCCGAAAGACGTTCCTTTTCCTCTAACAGTCTTTCTTTCATTTTTTCGACAAATTCTTTGGAGTGCATTTTTTTTCGTTACGTTTTAATTACATAGGTATTATATATCAAAAAAAGAGCCTGACAAGCTCTTCTGAAAAACTCCCTAAGATATGCAAAAAGGCCCTGCGGCAAGCTCTAAAATAAATTTTAAGCCCCGAGGGCCTTTATAGTCGATTTCGGCGACTTCTCCCCGCATTAGATGCAGGGCTTAAACCTTTTAAGCCCTAAACCTAATGCAGGAGGAAATACATGCATAGAAACCAACTGTAACGCCTGTAACTAAGTCGAGTTACAAACTATAGACCTTGTACTTCTCTTGTGGTCCGTAGACCTAAACGAAACTTTTTGTTTGTATGTGTTTTATATTTTTGTCCTTTTAAGGTAAGGAAAACCTCTTCATTTTGTTTTTGTTTTCAATCAGCCTACGACTTAAATAGGCTATGACGAGAAGTGACAAGAGAATTGGCCCCAAAATGCTTAGGAACAAGTCCCTGTCTGTAGTTTGTATTTGTTAAGGTACTGTGGAAAACGTTACGTAGTTATATTACCACAGAAATTGGCTCAATGTCAATTCTCTGACCCCTTTTTGGCTAACTGGAGCCTTCAAGTGGATAAAAAAGAGTAAAAAGTGCTGCAAATATCTTGTGTATATCCTGTGTTATACACACCTATTCATACCGGATATCTACAAATGGCAGAGATTTGAGATATTCAATGAAATATTTGCCATAATCTTTGTGTATTTTTTGATCTAGGATGTATATTCTTTCTAAGTCTTGGCTGAAAAAGAAACGGATAATGCTGTGGAAGTTATGTAATGCCCTAGGAATGTTAAAGTCTATGAACTGATTCGGGTATTTCTCTGCTTGGGCTGCAAAGAGCGGGTGATTGAATTGTTCAAAGGGTAATCTCGACATAACAATATCACGCACCTTAATTCTTTTAGCGCTTTGTTTAAGAATGAAGTTGTCTGTGACTATTAAGAGACCATTTTTGTGAATTCCAAAGTTTTCTAAAAGTTTGTTTGAACCACCAGAATAACTTTGCGCTGCTACTTTATATTTTTCTTGAAGCTTTTTAAAATTAGCTTCGTAGAAATTTCTTAAAGCTGAGGAGCTTGGCATTAATAACGCAGCAGGGTAATTTAAGTTCTCAAGTAACTTTAATAGACTGTCGTCAGTTTGTGCAACAGAGTTTTGAGCCGAGATTATAACCTCAAAACGTTTTCTAAGTTCTTGCTGTCCTACTTTTTTTAACTCAAAGTTTTTGATATTCAAACGATGTTCAAAGTACTGCACTAGTTTTTCTGAACCTAAGGAAGCTGTAAAGAGTATATTTTTGTAAGCACCTAATATTTCAGTAGCAATTGTTTCTAAACTAAGAGGTGAGAGTGAAAAAACTAGTCTCTTCTCACCAATCTCAATCCAACGAATTTGCGCAGGATCTCTTTCAAAGAAGTTCTCTAGGTATTCTAAGTTCCTATCAACACGATCTGATTTAAATTTTTTGTTTGCTTTTCTAATTTTAACAATGAAACTTTCTGCTGCTTTTTGAATTGCTTCGTAATTTTCGTTGCTTTCTGTTTTTTCATTAACTAAAAACTGGTATGACTCTTTATCTATCTTTTTCCAGTTCATAGAAGCGAGTCCAAAGAATAAATCTGTATCTGAAAGTGCTTCTCTTACTAAGTCAGCGTATTCATTGTTACCACGCTCAGTTTCTGGATCGTAGACTTGTTTAAATGAATAAATAAAATCATTCCAGGAAACTTTTTTACTGGTTACAAAAGTTAATGCTTGTTCGAAAGCATTTAAATCTAAAATAACGAGTTTTCTTTTTGAGAACTTTTCCGAAAGTTTTAAGCTTATAAAATCAGTGTAATCAACTGCAATAACCTTGGCTTTTTCGTCTATTTTCCACTTGAATTCTTCCGCTTCACTGTACGAAATAAGGCTTCTAAATTGATTGCCAGTATATGAAAAGTTAAGGTCAACTAAGGCTTCAGACTGCCAGTTTGTTTCTTTCCAAACAAGCATTTTTGCTAAGAAAAATCGTTGATCTAAAGGCATTTTCCCTTTAAAAGATTTTTCAAAAGCATCTTGGTTTACGATGTCTCGGTTTGAAAAAAGTGGATATGCAATTTTTTGTTTCCAGAGTTGGTAAACAATATTTTTGCTTTCTACAACTAAAAGAATTTTTTCTTTTGTTTTTTTCAAAGCACCATAGATATATGACTGATATTCAAAGCCCAAGGGAAAGGTGATGATCCTTTGATTTTCAACCAAGGCTTTAGTAATTTCTTTGCTCTCGTTGATCTCAATGTTTCTTTCTTTGAGTTTTACTTCTCTTGGTTTAAAGTTTGTTTCTAAAAACTGAGAAAACTCTGAGAATGATTTTGCAGGAAAAAAAGTTCTGAGTTCTTTTTTTAATCGATCAGAAAAAGTTGCAAAATATTGTAAAAGTCTTTCTATAACAACTAAAACAGCTTTGGCATCTGCTAGTGCTCTGTGCGCATCTTTATGATCAACCTCTAGAAAATTCATCAATGCTTCGAGGTTGTATGATTGATTGTTCGGCAAAAGCATCTGTGCTAGATCAAGAGTATCAATTTGCCTTCCAGAGAACTTTATACCAAACCCTTCTAAAAATTTAATATCAAAACTAATGTTGTGCCCGACAATGACACAGTCTCTTACTAAATCTTGAACCTCTTCAAACTTTTCTTTAAATGCAGGGGCTTGATCTAGTTCCTCCTGATTAATTCCGGTAAGCGCTAATATCCTTGCTGGAACTTCTTTGTTTGGTTTAAAGACTGATTGCCATTCACTTAATATTTTTAAGTTCTTTTCTTCAATTTCAAAAAATACCATGCCCAATTCTAAAACTTCGCTTTCTGATGGATCAAATCCTGAAGTTTCAATATCTAAGCTACAGAAAACAGTTGCTTTGTTGTTATTAAGTTGCATTCTTTTTTTAGACATAAATACAAAAAGGGCGATTGCCCTTGTTTGTATTATATCAAAATATTTAGTTTAAGGAAAAACTACTCTTCGTCAGCACTTACTGGTGTTTCCCCTGCTTCAAATTTCTCTCTAACCGCCTTATCAACTCCCAGCATAGTCTCATCATTTGCTTTGAGGAAAGCTTTGGCAGTCTCTCGTCCTACACCTAACTTGGTATCAGCGTAAGTATATGAATTACCACTTTTGGTAATGACACCATAAGCAACGCCTGTGTCCAACAAATCACCTGCTTTAGATATGCCTTCGTTGTACATGATATCGAATTCTGCTGTTTTGAAAGGAGCAGCGACTTTGTTTTTAACCACTTTAACCTTTATTCTAGAGCCGATAATCTTGTCTCCAGACTTAATCTGAGCTGCTTTTCTTACTTCTAATCTTAAAGATGCGTAAAACTTCAAAGCATTACCACCAGTTGTTGTTTCAGGATTTCCAAACATAACTCCAATTTTCATACGAATCTGGTTGATGAAAATGACTGTACTCTTAGACTTTGAGATTATCGCGGTAAGTTTACGTAGTGCTTGAGACATTAACCTAGCCTGCAATCCCATGTGACTATCACCCATTTCTCCTTCAATTTCCGCTCTTGGAGTTAGTGCAGCTACTGAGTCAACAACTATGATATCAACAGCATTGCTTCGTACCAATGTTTCAACAATATCTAATGCTTGCTCGCCTGTGTCTGGTTGAGAAATTAAAAGTTCGTCTAATTTAACCCCTATTTTAGATGCATATTCTGGATCCATGGCATGTTCTGCGTCAACGAATGCAGCAACTCCGCCTTTTTTTTGTACCTCAGCAACAATATGCATTGCAAGTGTTGTTTTACCTGATGATTCAGGACCATATATTTCTAAGATTCTTCCCTTTGGCACACCACCAATACCTAATGCCAAATCTAAGGATATTGAACCTGTGGGAATGCTTTCAACTTCCATGGAATGGTTCTCTGCTAGGGTCATTATTGAACCTTCGCCGAATTTGTCTCGGATCTGTGACAATGCTGCTGCCACTGCTTTGTTGCGGGTTTCGCTGTTGGTAGATTTTTTCTGTAATTTAGCCATGCTTTTTTCTTTAATGATACATATATACTAACATACTCAAATTAAAAAATAATTAACCGCTATTTCCCTTCTGCTGTGAAGGGAATATCTCTAACAACTTCACCTTCTTTACCTACTTTTCCAAGGTCTTTACCGTTTAGATTAACTGAAGTGCTACCAGCATTTCCTGTGCTTAAGATGATCTTGTTTTTTGCAAAATATGTCTTAGTTACCCCAGAACTTAGATTATCATTCTGTATTGCTCCATCATCAATCTGAACAGTAATCCAAGTAGCATTAGGCCCACCTGATATTGTTAGGTTAACTGCATTCACAGCTGGGTTTTCTTTAACGCCAAAGTCTCCAATGACTACTAGTTGTTTAGTGCTTTCTTTGCCAAAGTTATTCTTTGCTGAAAAAAGCAAAACTTTTTCCCCTGGAGAAATACTAATCGGTTGTTTAAAATTACCTTCTGAGTCAACAAAAATTTGTTGATCATTCATGCTTAATGTTGCACCAACGTCAACATGTCCTTGAACTATTACAGAAGAACTTGTAATTCTTGCCCCATCCTGAGGTTGTGCAATTGTAATCCTCGGAGGTTGATTTAATGCATGCACTTGGTAGAAGAGATAACCAAAGATGAAGAGTACAAATAGTCCAAGACCTGCAAAAGTTAAAGTTTTTGGTGTGACTTCAAATTTTGAGTCAGTATAGCTTTTGTATGCTACCTCTGCTCTCTTAGTTATCTGATCATGCACTCCTCTCTCTTTTTTGTATTGTTCAATCAAAACGTCAGCTTGGGTTCTGTAAAGCTCTGCGAGCTTTCTCAAGAAACCATGAACATAGACATCAGCCGGCAAACGATGGTAATAGCCCTGTTCTAAATTTTCAATGAACTTGGGAGAAATATTAGTGATCTTAGCAACATGTTTTAAGTCATATGAAAAACTCTCCCGAGCTGCTTTAAGGTATTCGGGGAGAGTTTCCATGTGTATTTTTTTGGTCTCAAATATTTGTGTCATCGCCATACTCCTCATCTGCAACAGAGCCCATTTCGCTTGAAACATAAACCTCACGTGGTTTAGCTCCGTCACCCGGCCCTATTATTCCTCGATCTTCTAGGAGATCTAGCAAACGAGCAGCACGAGCATAACCAACTCTTAACCTGCGCTGCAGAAGTGATGCTGAGGCTTTTCCTGCTTGTCTGACTACTTCTTCAGCCTGGGAAAGCAACTCATCACCACCATCGTCGTTAGAAAGTCCTGGTATGGACATATTGTGTTTTGGTTTTTCTAAAATCTCTTCATTGTATATGACAGCACCTGTTTGTTTCTTAAAGAAATCAACAACTTTGTGCACTTCTTTTTCTCCAATGAATGCTCCTTGGATACGTCTTGGTTTGGAAACCTCAGCTGTTATGAAGAGCATGTCTCCATTGCCAAGCAAAGATTCAGCACCCATCGAATCTATTATTGTCCTGCTATCAATCTGAGAAGCAACTGCAAAAGCCATCCTTGAGGTGATGTTTGCTTTAATCAAACCTGTGATAACTTCTACAGAAGGCCTTTGGGTTGCAAGCACTAAGTGAATACCAACAGCTCTGGCCATTTGAGAGAGACGCACGATTGCTGCTTCAACATCATTTTTTGCAACTGCCATCAAATCAGCAAGTTCATCAACAACAATCACTAGATAGTTCATCTTTAAAGCTGCGTTAGTATTGTACTCTGTAATATTTCTGTTACCTGCTTCAGACAAAACTTTATATCTACGATCCATTTCAGCAACCGACCATCTTAAAGCATTGATTGCTTTTTCATGGTCTATAACCACAGGTGTCATTAAGTGAGGAATGCCGTTGTACAAAGTCATTTCAACTCGCTTTGGGTCAATGATGATGAACTTAACATCCTGAGGAGTGTTTTTGTAAAGTAAGGAGATTAAGAAAGAATTTAGAGCAACTGACTTTCCAGAACCAGTTGCACCAGCAATCATCAAATGTGGCATTCGTGCAAGGTCTGCAACCATCGGATGTCCTGAAACATCTCTACCTAATGCAAAGGCAAGATTTGAAGGATGTTTAACAAAGTTTTCTGTTTGTAAGACCTCTCTTAATCTAACGATTGCCTTGGTAACATTAGGAATTTCAATACCAACCAAAGCTTTTCCTGGAATTGGTAATTCCATTCTGATTGAATGAGCAGAAAGAGCTAAAGCTAAATCATTCTGTAAACCAGCTATTTGAGAAAGCTTAACACCTGTTGCTGGTCTCAGAGTATATTGAGTAACAGTAGGACCAACATTAACCTCCCCCATCTCTACTTCAATACCAAAATCAGAAAGGGTTTTCTGTATTATGGAAACATTAACCTCTATATTTCCGCTATCTACTGTATTTGTAGAATCCTCTAGTAAATCAAAGGGTGGCAATTTCCAATCTTTTCGATCATCTAAGATGATTGCCGGCATATCAATCTTTTTGTCAGAAGAAGGTGATGAAATTATCGGCTCTGTTGGTCGTTGTCTTAGTTTTGATTTATCAGCTTCTGCTTCTTCTGTCATTCTATTCTTTGAAGAGACTTTCTCTGAAACAAAACCATTTTTACCCATGCTGTTTATCTTGATTGGTCCAACATCAAAGTTTACTTTACGTTGATCTTCAGAATCTTCACTGCTTGAAGGAATCAACTTTGACAATGAAACATCAAAGGTTATGAGCAATCCTGTAATCATTATACCGATCAAAATAACTAGGGAGGCCCAAAAACCTGTAAGCGAAAAGAACGGATAACCAAACAGCGCTCCGAGATATCCGCCACCGATTGTTTTAGAAACTAGATCCAAGGCAGCTTCACCTTCGCGCATATAGAAAATATGAATTAAGCCAGCTAAAGATCCTGCTAGAATAAATGCTCCTAAATATGTTCGGAAATAAAAATGCTGACCACGCTCTTCATCAACGTTTTGTTTGTACAAAGCAATACCAATTAACAGAAAAACTACTGGGATGAAGTATGCAATGTAGCCAAAGCCAAAAACAAAACCCTGGGAAATGTATTCCCCAACTATTCCAGCTTTTCCAAAAAGCGATAGCAAGGTGATTAAAAAGAGGGCCACAAACAATACCACAGCTAACCCTTTTTTAGTCTCTGGGCTTAGGTTTAGGCTTGGTTTTGGAATCAAATGTTCTCTTTGTTTTCTCGGTCTTCCCATATCCAATATTTTAACATAAAAAATGCCTCTGGGTTAGCCCAGAGGCATTTAAAATGATTGTTTAACCGTTTACCTTAATCTTCTTAGTCTTTGCCTTTGCAGCCTTAGGTAGAATTACTGTTAAAATACCGTCTTTTAAGTCTGCTTCAACATGTTCGCTATCAATATCAACTGGTAAGATGACGCTCCTGGAAAAACCACCCCAGTAGCATTCTTGGTAGAAATAGTCTTCAGCTGGGATCTTTTCTTCTTTAACACGTTCACCTTTTATAGTTACCATGTCATTTGCTATGGTGATATCCAAATTTTCAGACTTAACTCCAGCAATTGTTGATTTAATAATGACATTGTCTCGGGTCTGATATAGGTCAATGTTTAATGTACCTTCGTAGTCTGACATCCATTCTTCTTCAGCGCTTGCTTGCACTGGTGTTTCTACCTCCATGTCTTCTGTATCATCAACTTCTGCTAAAACCTGCTCTTCTTCTATCTCAGTAACAGTCTGCAAAGGCTGCACATATTGTTCTGTGCTGACATTGACCTGTTGAGCTGGTTCATCCCCGCCCATTATTTTCCCGAAAAACGATCTTTTTTCTTTAGCCATATTTATTGTTTCACTCTGTTAAATTCGTAATTCTATACTACTAAAATTAAGCGTTCTGGTCAACAGTTTCTAAAGCTTTGCAATTGCTTCACGAATACCCTCTCCATACTGTACTATCAGTTTCACATCAGGGTTTTCTTTTAGCATGTTAGCAAAAGCTTCTGTCTCTAATTCATCTTTAACAGCACGATGGTAATCGAGAAACAAAGGCATTATTAAATTATGCTCCTTTAAGTACTCTATATTCAATCGCTCCTGACCAGGCAAGAAGTGCGAAACTAAAATTGGAACGCGTTGCTCTAAACATTCTGCTACTGTTAAACCACCTGGTTTAGTAACAACAATGTTTGCAATTGCTACTAACTCTCTAATATTTGTATACCCCAAGACTTTAATATTTGGATAGTCACGGTACTTTTCTATTAAACGAATCTTTGTTTCTTCGCTTGTTCCACAGACTACAAAGATCGAGGCATCTATTTTTGCAAGCTCATCAATTATATCTGAGTTCATGCCAAAGCCTCGACTCCCTGCTAAAACAGCTATAACCCTATCGCTTTCCTTCAAACCATAATTGTTTCTCACCGTTTGTTTATCAATCACAGACTCTTCTTTTTGAAGAGTCATACCACATAGCACAATTTTTTGAGGAGCTATTCCACGAGAAACCATTTCTTGCTTCTGCTCATCGATATTTGCTAGATACAAATCAGCATTATCATATAGCCAGTACCTATGCAGGTGGTAGTCAGAGAAAGCAATGACAAACTTTCCAGTGTATACCCCTTTATTTTTAAGCTTTGACACTATCGCTGAAGAGTTTGCATGCGCTGAAACGACTACATCGTAATGTTTATTTGTTAAAACTTCAGCTAGTTTCCTAGAATTAAAACGTGCCACTAATGTTCTAAAAGGGAGTGTTGTTTTTATGAACACTTTGTTGATATAAAAAAACTCCCAAATACCTGGAAAATATTTCAGCAGGAAATAATAGAGCTTTTCACCATATTTTTTTAAATTACCTGATTCTATATCATAAAGATCTAACAAATCAACACTGTTTTCTACATCACTCTTTAAAACAGATGCGATGTTTTCAGCAATCTTTTTATGTCCTAAACCTGTTGATGTATAGATTATTAAGATGTTTTGCATTGATTTAAAATCCGTGAAACTGATTATCTATATCTTGCCCTTATTCATTAAAGAAACAATCTTAGGAATATCAGAAAATTTCAGGGCATACGCAGTTGCACCAACTAGCTTAGTTTTTGGATAGAGAATAACTTTCATATTTGCGGCTCTTGCTGCTGCTATATCTGTATGCGCATCACCAATATATACAGTTTGCTCTGGTTTTATCTTCAACCTTTTACATGCAAGCAAAAGTGGCTCTGGATGTGGTTTAGGATTTTTGTAATGTCCATAATGCACAATTACTTCGAAAAGTGTTTTAGTCTTCGTTGCCTCTAAGTAGTGCTCAACTCCTGCTTCGATTCGAGAAGTTACTAAGGCCAAGCGGTAATTCTTTGATATCTTTTTTATCGTAGCAACAGAACCTGGGGTAACTTTTATTGAACTGGGAGATCTTTTTAAACCATGCAACATTTGCATAAGTTTGTTAATCTCTTTTTCCGTTGCACCAGTCAGCTCCTTAAAAGTATCTGAAGCTGTTAAATGAAAAAACTTTTTGTACTCCTTAAGAGTTGGCAGCTTTTTATATCCCGCTTCTTTTAAAAGACTGCTAAAAAGTTTGTGATTAGCTTTCAAAGAATCAATTAGGACTCCATCTATATCGAATATAACTGCTTTGATCATATTGTCAGCATAACAAAAAATCGCCTTAAGAGCGATTTCACTACAATAAACCGTCGGCTATCAATTTTGGGATAAGGTGCGTCTTAACTCCTGACTGCAAGGGTATTTTCCCTTCTGAAAAATCTTCTTTGCTCAACCAAGCTATTCTATCTATCTCTGCTTGATTCTTTATCTCGCCACTATATTTTGTTATATAAGCATAAACTTTACGTATAGTTCCATCTTCTTCCTGGTCAGAAACATATGTAATGTATGGCTTGAAAGACAACAACTCTACATCTAGCTCTTCTTTTAACTCTCTCTTCAACGCATCTTCGGGGGTTTCGCCTGCTTCTAATTTGCCTCCAGGCAACCAATAAAAGTGGTTATTACCACCACTAACCAAAAGCAACCTATTGTCTTCAATGATTATACCCGCGCTTTTTTCAATCATAACTTTATCAAAAATCTTTTGGCGGAAGAGGTGGGATTCGAACCCACGATGAGCTTTTGACCCATACAGCTTTTCGAGAGCTGCGCCTTCAACCACTCGGCCACTCTTCCACGATTAAATGATGTTCTTTAAAAAAGATCTTCTGTGAATATCTAGCACTCCATTCTTTTGAATTGCTTGGATGTGTTCTTTTGTACCGTAACCTTTGTGTTTTGCAAATCCATATTTAGGAAAAACCTTATCAATATTTCTTAACAACTCATCTCTATGTACTTTTGCGAGTATAGAAGCGGCAGCGATCGATAGTATTTCTGAGTCCCCTGAAATAACAGGCTCTTGCTCTAAAGTTACTCCCTTTATCTTATACTTTCCATCAACAAAGATAAAAACTTTATTTTGATCCTGTGTTTGGAGTTGTTTCAAAAGAGCAGAAACCGCTCTTTGCATTGCAAGCAAACTCGCATTATGAATATTTAAAGTATCAACTTCTTCGGGGCTTGCTTCAGCTATTGCAAAGCATACACAGTTTTCCTTTATACAAAGAGCCAAGGTTTCTCTTTCCTTCTCACTAACTGTTTTTGAATCTCGTACTCTGTAATACCAACTGTCTTCTGTTCTATCATCCCCTATTGTTTCGCTCTTTAATATACATGCTGCAGCGACCACAGGTCCTGCTAAGGGCCCTGCGCCAACCTCATCACAACCAACAACAAAATCAAAACCATTTTGTATTTTTTGTTTTTCTCTTTTGTATGTTGGAAAAAGCATAATTATGGTCGGGATGCCCGGACTTGAACCGGGAATCTCTCGCACCCGAAGCGAGTGCTCTAGCCAATTGAGCCACATCCCGTATTATATATATTTTCTGGTGGACCCACGGAGAATCGAACTCCGACCTCATCCATGCCATGGACGCGTTCTACCACTGAACTATGGGCCCTTTTTATGGTGCCCTCGGTAGGAATCGAACCTACGGCCTTTTCCTTAGGACGGAACCGCTCTAATCCACTGAGCTACGAGGGCAAAAAGTAGTGTTTGCCTAGGTATATTATCTGTATTTGGTTATTGCGTCTAGCTAACATATAATAGTGAAAAGAACACAGTTTGAGATATAAATCAAATATTAAGCCATAAATACTAAGAATAATCAAGCTTTTCGTTACACATGAAACCAAACTTCGAAAAAACCCTTAAAATTCTCGTATTTCTTCTGATTTTTACTATCCCCTTTCAAAAAAGGCATATTTTCTTTGATATCTCACAAAACTTAAATAACCAATTCTCTGAATACCTAGCAATCTCACTTTATCTTTCAGACATAATCCTAGTACTGACTGTATTTTTTAGCCTTTTCTTCCAAAATATATACAAAAACAGCCGTAAACACTGGGTTTTAGCCCTAATAGCTCTGAATATCTTAGTTTCTATCTTCTTCGTTTCACCACGTGGTGAAAATACCATATATTTTGGGCTTAAATCCTTTGAATGGCTTATATTAGCCATTTTCATCCTAAATGTATCACGTGAAGCAGGATACAGACGGTTATTAGCTGTGTCTCTGGTTATTTCAGGAGTTTTTCAAAGCTTCGTAGCATTTGGGCAGTTTCTCGTGCAACACTCAATAGGTTTAAGAATTTTCGGGGAACAGGTGATAGGGAAGTACATTTCAGGAGTTGCAAAAATTGATCTTGATGGAGAAAAATTTATCAGGGCTTATGGAACCTTTGCACACCCAAACCAGTTATCAGCCTTTTTAATTGTTACATGTGCAACAGCAATGTATTTGTTTCTTCAAGAATCAAGAAACAAACAAAAAGCTATTTATGCAACTTCCTTAGTAATAATGCTGATAGGAAACTATTTAACTTTCTCAAGGTCTGGACTCCTTGCAATATATATATCACTAGCACTGATCTTCATCCTACTAATTAAAAAAACCAAGCTAGAATACAAAAAACTTCTAACTGCCATCCTTGTCACAACAATTCTTGCGGTTGCAGTTCTTTTTCCATATCTAAACGCAAGAACAAATACAGCTCCAACAAACTTCAACCGAACGCTTTACAACAAAGCGGGTTTAGAAATATTAAAAGCACACCCAGTCTTTGGAGTTGGAACAGGGAACATGATTCCTGAAATGTCCAAACAATTAAACTTGAAAGAATCATGGCAAATACAACCACCACATAATTTCTTCTTAGAGGTTGCATGTGAAACAGGAATAATTGGTTTAATCCTTGTACTTCTTCTTTTCACCCAAGTTTTAAAAACAGGAATATCAAATATACGGAGCAAGGATGGGGGAGATCTCATTTATGCGATTGTCTTAACATCAATGTTTTGCGCACTCATTTTCTTAATGTTCTTCGACCACTATTTCTACACCCTGCAACAAACCCAGTTGTTGTTATGGCTATTGATTGGTATGATTCTAGGACTAGAAAAAGACTAGGGCCTATGGTTCAGTGGTAGAACAGGGCATTCGCATTGCTCAGACGGCGGTTCAATTCCGCCTAGGTCCACCAAATATAAATTTGGTTCTCACTTTCTGTCTTAAAGACAAAAACCATAATCGCAGTCCCAATTATCCTACCCATACATGAACAAGCCCAGCAAATGCTGAGCTTGTTGTATGAAGAACACGGTGAGACGCACTAGACAAAGGTTCACCAAAGCCCCATTAATCGTTTCATGACTGTGGGTATACTCTTAACTGCTTCTGCATCATACCACCCCACGATGGTGCCATCAGGTGCACGTTTTACCACAACATTGGTGGCATTTGGCGGTGGAGCAATTCCTTTGTTAATAGCGCGTTCCTGCAACGCTCCATCTTGTTGAGCATCTTCGCGAGCATCGTGCCAAGCCTTCACAACGTCTTTAGCGCTGGCATCGGTATCGCGCGCAGCATCTTTCTCATCGTAACGAGACATTGTCCCCCCTAAATAATGTAATCAACTATTACGTCAGCCGCTGAGATATATACCAGCTGAAGTAAGTTGAAAATTTATAGCCAGGGGTCTGATGGTGATTGGCGATGAAACGTCGAGCAGCGACAGGGACATCTGAAAGCAAAAGTCCTTCTAGTGCTTCAATGCTATCACCACCATGCTCTTTGAGTGCCTGGCGAATTAGTGGTAAAAGGTATTCTTTGGTTTGAGAATAATCGCTGTCATCTGAAGTAACCAAAAGAAACTCTTCAGAAGCCAGTTTCGGAATGAATTGTGATGTAGTGAAAAGCGTCATATTGACAGCATATCACACACTAAAAAAGAATCCAATAATTGCAGAATTGACACCAAGTGGTGACAGTCTGCTAGTATAAAAGGGTATGAAAACACTTTTAATAGATGCGGATGGTCTAGTAATAACTAGACCAAAATACTTTAGTGAAATATACTCCGAAAAATACGGAGTCCCTTTAAAAGACGTTACAGAATTCTTTGTGAAGGATTTTAGAATTTGCCAAACAGGAAAAGCAGATCTCAAGGAACAATTAAAACCATACTTACCTAAATGGAAATGGCAAAAATCAGTTGATGATTTCCTTGAATATTGGTTTACAACAGATGTTCTCCTAAATCAAAGAATGCTTGATATTATTGATGTTTTACGCAAGAAAGGGTATAGATGCTACCTTGCCTCAGACCAAGAAAAATACAGGGCAGCATACATCTCAGATCGCTTGAAAAACCACTTTGATGGATTGTTTTTCTCCTGTGATTTGGGGTACAAAAAATCAGAACAAGAATTCTTTGAAGAGATTCTGAAAAGAATACAAACAAAACCAGAAGACATTGAGTTCTGGGATGATGAGATAGAAAACACCCAAGTTGCTGTAAACTTGGGTATTAAAACCAAACTATACATTGATCCTGAAACTTTTGAAAAAAATTTCTCAGCTTAAAGCACTGGTTTTGCTTCAGGCCAAACAACATTCCACAAAGCACCTGATGTATCAATTGCGTTACCGCGAAGAGGGAAGTGATGCAGATCTAAAAATGGCACACTGTTACATTCAATAACCCCGCAAGGATACTGTTCCTTCCAAGATTTTGATATGTCTTCAATTATAAAATCAATACCAATAATTGAATCACCAACAACAGTCGCAACCTTTTCAAACAAAACCCGGTTATCAGCATGCACTAAATCTGTAACATCAGAATTAGACCCACCAGAACTTCTACCAATATTATTCCTAACAATTACTGTCTGTCCAACAGCAGGAATCGAATCATAAGTCATACCCAAACGAACGAGCTCTGCTTCTGTTTGTTCATCAATCGGGATTTGGTGGAAATACGGTCCTTGTCTTTTTGGATTTTCATTCTCCAAAATAATCAACTGCTTAACAGTAGAAAATCCATCACCAACTACATAAGGAGGTTCACGACGAAGCACTGCAACAAGTTTTCCTCCCAAGACTGCCGCTCGATGCACCATGCCTGTTAACTCTTGTTCAACGATCACAAAAGGGGAGAGTTGCTTTGCAATCTTAAAACCACGCATCAGATCTTGGTCTGTTTCCAAATGAATATTTGTATGTCTGCTGCGTGACCCAATGTGTGGTTTAGTAATAACAAAACCACTGCCTGCTGATTTACCGGAAACTAAAGCTTCTTGATGCAAAGTTTTAACCTTGTCTAAAACTTTTTTTGCTCCATTAAATGTAAAAGCAACATCTCCAAAAGCAACTGGAATTCCTGCTTTCATAAACTCATCTCGCATCCTCGCCTTGTTATCCATCCAGTAATAGCCTCTAGAACGAGAGGTTTTTGGCCTTGGCAAACCCTCAAAAAGAAGCCTTTTTCCACCATATTCAGCCACAAAAAGCTCTAAAGTCCTGCCAAAGACCCGAATCTCTTTAATCTTAATACCTCTTGTATTTGCAGCGAGCCAAATACACTTTGCTCGATCTGAATTTAAATCATCGGGCTGGTGATGCACCTTTGCCAAACCAACTTTACTCAACAACCAAAAAATATACCCAATATCATCGATTCCAAAACCATTAAAAACCCTGGACACAAAACGTGTCAGAGCAATTGAAACCTTGTTCAACGGTGTTGAGAGCCAGTCAATAATTAAAATGGTCTTTGAAAGACCATGATGTATTGGCACCGGACCACAGTCTGGACACTTAATTTCTAAAACATGCCCCATAAAATTTTAGAAGTGTAAAATTTTAGCAAACCAATTTTGAAGATAATGACTTTTTTGATCTGTAAAATACAGAACCAAAATTGCTGCTAAATACAAAGCGTTCAAAACGAGCACTTTGTACAAATCTTTTTTTATGAGTTCGTATTCTTGTTCTTGCATATACACAAAGTATAGCACGGGAAACAGGGTTTGCGACAAGAGCATATTCATTGTATTATGATTCTGTCTATGAACAACTTGGAGCTTGCAACTACCATCATCGCTGGAGGAAGCTTAATCACAGCAATTTTTGCAATTGTCATGCTTTTGCGTTTCAGAAAAACTGCAAAAGCTTTTTTTACAGGAAACGAAGCGGCCAATCTTGAACAGTTCATAATTGCTCAAAGCAAAAAGTTAAACGAGCTTAGCAAACAAAGCGACATGCTTGAAGAAGCAATTGCTGATTTGCGCAAACAACAAAAGTATTCTATCCAAAAAATTGGATTAATTAGATACAATCCTTTTGCAGAGGATGGTGGCAACTTAAGTTTTTCAATGGCACTGTTAGATGATCACAACAATGGTGTTGTCATAACATCAATGCATGGTAGGGAAGCAAACAGAATTTATGCCAAACCAATCATAAAGAGTAAGAGTGAATTTACTCTTACTAAAGAAGAAGAATTAGCAATTAAAGAATCTAAAATAATTAACTAAAAATATATGGACAAAAAAGAAGGAATGCAAAACGGAGAAAGCATAGTCGGGCCATCGGTGAAAATTGATGGAGACTTAAAAAGCCAAGGCAACCTAAGGATCGACGGAACTGTGACTGGAAAGGTCAAAACTTCCCAAAACTTGTTTGTCGGAGAAAGCGCAAAAATCTCTGCTGATGTTGAAGCAGAAAATGCCATAATCTCAGGGATTGTTCAAGGAAACGTTAAGGTTTCTGGGGCTTTAGTCCTTGGTAAAACAGGCCGCTTAGTAGGAGATATGTCCTGCGGAACACTGCAAGTAGAAGAGGGTGCTTACTTTGCAGGCAAGTGCACAATGAAAGATGTTAATGGCGGAGTAATTGAACCAATAGAGGAGAGTGCTACAAAGAAAAAATAAACGGAGTGTTAACTAGATGTATTACTACATTCTTGATCCACACAACATTCCGCAAAAAAACTTTGAACGCCAGCAAGCAGAACTTCAAAGCTTGCTCACAGAATTTAATGTCAGTGGCGAAATGGCTCGCATTACACCATTAAGGTTAATGCAAGACTTAGTTGATACTGCAGCAAGCCGAGGAGTAAAAACTCTTGTTGCTTGCGGAACAGATGAAACCTTTAGTCAGATGCTTGTTGCAACCAAGGATCGAGATTTTACTTTGGGCTTTATCCCATTTTCAAAAGATACACAACTCGGAAGAATCTTAGGCATGACTGATCTTCAAACTTGCGTTAAAACAATCGCCAGCAGACGTATAGAAAAACTAGATTTAGCAAAAATAAACGACAGTTACTTTTTAAGTTACTTAGAACTAGGCGTCGGAGCACAAACAAACAAACCAATGGGCTTAATCGCCTCAATGAAACTTTTTGCCGGAAGCAGCATTGATTTAAAAATGCGCATTGATGACTCATATGATATATCTTCCAAGATCATGGGAGCGTTAATCATCAATACCAGAGGCACAGCAATGTGCGCAGGCGGTCCAGTAGGAAATCCTCAAGATGGAAATTTAGATATTGTCATGATCGAAAAACTTTCAAGATTTACAGCTGCAAGATACAAGCAAGAAATAGAAAGTGGCTGCTATGAAAAAATACCAGGTGCAACAGCAATCCGTTGCCAACAAATAGAATTTCTGGAACCAAGAGGATACAAAATAACAATAGATGGAAATGAAGTTGCAAGAGTTCCCTCAATCGTAACTATTACCGCACAAAAACTAAGAATGATTGTTGGAAAAAATAGAACTTTTTAAATATACAAACAGCAAGAGGCGCATATCCAGAATCGAATTTGCGCCTCTTTGCGTTTCGAGATCAGCTATCGTGGCACGAAGTTGACTGACTGCACGACAATCATCTGAGCACCGGTCATGAGCGATAGCGGGTTACCCCACGACCGTGCGGAGTAGTACACCTGCGTCACAGCATTAGTGCGGTGTTCATGCAGCCAGTCACCGACCAAAGCTGCTTGCCCTGCACAGACAGCAAGCTCAGCGTGTGCAAGCTGCAGGAGGAACAACCCTTCCCCCTTGTCCCAGGACAGGAAAACTACTGCGCCGCTATAGCAGTGTTCGCCAACCTGCACGAGACACTTTTTCCCTACTAGTTCTGGAAAGGTCTCGGGAAGCTCGTCCAGCTTATTAATACTGCCATCAAATCTCGGCAATTGATCCTCCTTGTGTCAGACGTCATTGTCCGAACATACAAAGATACCAGAATACTAAGGTCATTACAAGTGCTTAAACGAAATATCGAAAACTTGATTTTTCCTTAGAAAATCCGTATACTACACAAGTTATGGATCTAAGTTCAATCTCACAACAACTAAACCTCAAAGAAAAAGAGCTTCGCCAAAAAGTGGCTGAAGCAGGTATTAGATTGTCTCCACGAGCTAGAAAAATAGACAACTATTTAGCTCGCCAAATATTGGACGCGCTTCTTCCGAAACAAAAAATCGTTGACACAACCCCAAGAGTCCCAAAAAACATCAAACTTCCTGCCTTCATCAAAGTAAAAGACTATGTCGATCTCTTAGGATTATCTGTCCAGGATGTCATCAAGGCTCTGTTAAAAAACGGGGTCATGGCAAACATCAACGAAGAAATTGATTTTGATACAGCAGCGATTGTTGCTGAAGAGCTTGGCTTTCTCGCTGAAGAAGAAAAAACTCAGACTGATGCAGAACTCGGAGCAAGTTCACTTGCAGATATGTTAAAAAAAGAAGATGAATCAACATTAAAATCACGCCCTCCAATTATTGCAATCATGGGACACGTTGACCACGGTAAAACATCTTTAATCGATTACATTAGAAAAACAAATGTTGTTGGTGGAGAAGCCGGAGCTATTACTCAACACATTGGTGCTTACCAGGTTAAAAAGAATAACAAGCCAATAACCATATTAGACACACCAGGACACGAAGCTTTCTCTGAAATGCGAGCAAGGGGTGCAAATGTTACAGATATCATCATCTTAGTTGTTGCAGCAGATGATGGAGTTAAACCTCAAACTATAGAAGTCATAAACAGAGCAAAATTTACAAACACTCCTTTGATTGTTGCCATAAACAAGATAGATAAAGAGGGGGCAAACATCATGCGCGTTAAACAAGAATTAGCCGAACATGGTGTTTTAACAGAAGACTGGGGCGGAAAAACAATCGCAGTCCCAATCTCAGCTAAATCAGGACAAGGTATTGATGATCTTTTAGAAATGGTTTTGTTAACAGCAGAAGTTGAAAACTTCAGAGCCAATCCAACCGGCAAAACTCTCGGCACAGTTATTGAATCACACCTTTCACAAGGCAAAGGTCCTGTAGCTACAGTCATAATCCAAAACGGCCAATTAAAAATTGGTGACATTGTCACAATTGGTGGGGCTTTTGGAAGAGTTAGGGCTCTAGAAGATGAACATGGCAAAAAAATTAAAGAAGCACTCCCTTCAACTCCAGTTCAGATTTCTGGACTTTCTGATGTTCCCCAAACAGGGGATATTCTGACAACCAGGGAAACATTAGAAGAAGCTAAACAAATCGCTTTCCAAATTCAGAGAAAAGAAAGAGTTAGAAGAATAACCCAGAACCAGAGAATAAAAGTGGAAGCAGGTAGCAAAACTCTAAACTTAATCATCAAAACAGATGTTTTAGGTTCCTTAGAAGCAATAAAACAATCCATAGACAAACTAAAAAATGATGAGGTTACAATCAATATCATCTCAGAAGGAGCAGGAGAGATAAACGAAAACGACGTAACTTTGGCATCTACATCAAAAGCAACAATCATTGGTTTTAACACTAAAGCAAACAGCAAAGCATTGGGTCTTGCAAAACAACAGAAAGTTACCATTGACCTCTATGATGTCATCTATGAATTAATAGAAAATGTCACCACAGCAGTTGTTAAAATGCTTTCTCCAGAACTCATTAAAACAACATTTGGCAAAGCAAAGATTCTCAAAGTCTTCATGACAGAAAAAAATACCATGATCGTTGGCGGTCGTGTTGAACAAGGCATGCTTAAAAAATCTGGAGAAATTGCAGTCATCAGAAATGGTGAAGAAGCAGGACGAGGTGAAATACTAGAACTGCAACAAAGCAAAACAGCTGCTAAGGAAATAAACAGCGGTGATGAGTTTGGCATGAAGATTAAACTTTCTGGAACAAAAATAGTCGAGGGTGATGTCATTGAGTCATTCGAAGAAAAACTAAAAGCAAAAGAATTCATTTCTAATAAATAAGTCCTGCTTGCAGGACTTTTAAAAATCAATGCAATTCCTTCCACAAAAAAGAACTAACCGCATAGAAAAAATAAACTCCTTAATCCAAAGACTGCTTGGAGTGATTCTTTTACCATACTTTAAAAATAGCAAAAGCATAGTCACCGTCTCTAAAGTCGAAACCTCAAGAGATTTACGCTGGGCCAAAGTCTGGATCACCATAGTCAACGGAAATGATGAACATATCTTAGACTTGTTAAAGAAAAACCTTTATGACATTCAAGGTGAACTAAACAGACAAATAGAAACCAAAATAATTCCTAGAATATCATTTCATCTAGACACCAGTGCTAGATACGCAGAACACATTAGCAATATTTTTCATGAAATAGAAAAAGAAAAGGAAGAAACCCATGAATAACTTTGAAGCAGCCAAAGAATTCATAACCAGCAAAAACCGCTTTCTAATGGCCTCACACTCAAGAACAGATGGTGATGATGGTGGCTCAATGCTTGCTATGGCCATAGCCTTGGAATCAATGAACAAAAAAACGACCTTAGTTGCAGATGGTGGAGTTCCTGCTGGCTTACAATTCCTACCAAGACAAAACTTAATCCTTTCAGAAATCCCCGCAGCAGTAACAGCAGAAAACTATGATGGTATCATCCTTTTTGGCTGTGGTAGAAAAACAAGAGTTGGCTTTGAAGAAATAATTAACTCAAACTTACCAGTACTTAATATAGATCATCATCCAGATAATCAAATGTATGGCACTGTTAACTTAGTAGATCCACAAAAATCTTCAGTTGCAGAACTAGTCTATGACTTCTTTAAATACATGCAAATAGATTTTAACAGTGATACTGCCAAATGCCTCTTAACTGGAATGTTTACAGACACAGGATCTTTCATGCATTCAAACACCCAGCCCTCAACATTAATTGCCGCGGGTGAATTAATGAAATACGGTGCTAGAATAGACAAGATCTATGAATCAACATATCAAAGCAAAGATTTAATCTCCTTAAAAGCCTGGGCTAAAGCTATAGAAAACACCAGACTATTAAATGACAACAAAGTTGCCATAAGCGTCATGACTCAAGAAGATCTAGATAACTTAGGTGAAGTATCAAGCAGCGCTTTTGAAGGATTTGTTGAAACACTAAACAAAATACCAGGAATTAAATTCGCGCTCTTCTTAAGACAAGACGGTAACCAAGTAAAGGGGAGTTTAAGAAGCGAAGAGAATAAAAATGTAGACGTCTCGTTTCTAGCACACCTCTTTGGTGGAGGTGGACACAAACTAGCATCTGGTTTTGAAATACCAGGAAAGATAATAAAACAAGAAGACGGCAGTTGGAAAATAGACGAGGATTAAAAAGAACCCCACTAAAAAGTGGGGTTCTTTTTTCTTTGGAGCGGCTAACGGGAATCGAACCCGTGTCACTTCCTTGGCAAGGAAGAGTTCTACCATTGAACCATAGCCGCTTAAATTTTAAATGGTGCCGAGCCCCAGAGTCGAACTGGGCACGCCTGCCTCTTCAGGGCAGCGCTCTACCGATGAGCTAGCTCGGCGTATATTTGGTGGGCGATAAAGGATTCGAACCTTTGACCTCTTCGGTGTAAACGAAGCGCTCTAACCAACTGAGCTAATCGCCCCCGTGCTTTAAAAACTCTTGGTGCCCGAGGGGAGATTCGAACTCCCATGGGATTGCTCCCGCTACCACCTCAAGGTAGTGCGTCTGCCAGTTTCGCCACCCGGGCGCGGGTAATTAAAAAGAAAAGATACGAATCTTTAAATCTCGCTAATTATATTACATCTAAGAAAAAATTTCCAGTGATCTAAAAGGACACTAACGTAGAAGCTACTCTCCATGACTCCTCGGACCCTTTAACAGGCTCTGCCTTTGACAAATACAGCATATTCTGGTAATCTACGATGTAAACCTTTTAAAGAACTCTCATGGAATTTACTCCTCCATTTCCTCCGCAGCTAGATCCAAACTACAGCGGAAACAACACAGGAATAGAAGCATATAGTGAAGAAATACTTAATCAGATGACAACATCTGAGCGAACTCGCTTGGCTGTTAAACTTTACAAAAAAAGAGAAATTGAAATACACGATGCCATAAAAATCTCAGGACTTTCTGCTGAGATTTTTGCGTCTGTCTTAAGAGGTATGAATCTTGAAGTAAGACAGATGAATGTTTTAGTCTGTGGTGGTGCTGGCTTCATTGGTAGCAACTTTGTCAGACACATGGTTACAAAGTACCCGCATTACAAAATTGTAAACGTAGACAAACTTACATACGCAGGGAACATTGATAACTTAATTGATATTGAAAATCGTCCAAACTATATTTTCTACCAAGGTGACATCGTTGACCAAAAATTTATCGATGAAATCATAGTCAAAGAAAAGATTGATTCCATAGTTAACTTTGCAGCTGAAACACACGTTGATAGAAGCATTCACATTGGTTCCAGAGAGTTTGTTATGACCAACACAGTTGGTGTGCAAACACTACTTGATGCAACCAGAAGACACAATCTTTTCAAATTCGTAAATATCTCAACAGATGAAGTATATGGTTCTTTAGAACTCGGCGAACAAAGAATGTTTACCGAAGAAACAGCATTTGAACCAAATGTTCCTTACGCTGCGGCAAAAGCAGGTGGAGACATGCTTTGTAGAGCTTACTACAATACCTTTGGCGTACCAGTAATAGTCAGCCACTGTTCCAACAACTATGGTCCTTACCAATTCCCAGAAAAACTAATCCCGTACTTAATTACCAAAGCATTAAACAGAGAACAATTCCCGATCTACGGCGACGGCAGATATGTTCGCGATTGGCTCTTTGTTCTAGACCATGTTAAGGCAATTGATTTGATGTTACACAAAGGAATTCCTGGTGAAGTCTACAACATTGGTGGTAACAACGAAAAGAGCAATCTAGAAATTGCAAAGCTAATTCTACAATACTTTGGTTTACCTGAATCAATGATTAAATTTGTTCCGGATAGACCAGGACATGACAGAAGATACGCCATTGATGCAACCAAGATTATGAATGAACTTGGTTGGTATCCAGAACACAGATTTGAAGAAGCAATCCCTAAAACAATTGAGTGGTATTTGCATAACCCAGAATGGATCGCTAAGATTAAACAAAGAAACGCTGATATAAACGAGCACATTAAGTAGGGTGAAACAAAAATGCAGCTTCAATTCAAACAATTTGAAGTAAAAAAAATCCAAGCTCCAAACTTTGTCATGAGCCCGCTAGAACTCAAAGAATATATTAACTTTGAAGCTAAGCGGGTATATTTCATAACAAGCCCAACAGGAAACACCGGACAACACTGTCATTTAAAAGAAGAAGAGCTGTTTGTCATGGTCTCAGGGTCTTGCACCGCGGTTATAGACCGAGGGAACGGTTTGGAAGAAATAACAATGAATGCCCCACAGAGCGCTTTGTACATTGGAAACTATATTTGGCATGGTTTCAAGGATTTCAGCGAAGATGCAGTGCTTTTAGCCATAAGCTCAACAAATTACAACCCGAACAGGGAAGACTATATTGAAGACTACGAGAAGTACAAACAAAAGCTGAAAGCCCTGGGGATATAACCAAAACCTTCAAAAAGCCCAATGATATGGGCTTTTTTAGACCATTTTTACCCCTAAAAGTCACCTTGACATATGCCTTGACAGATGGGCTAATGTATGATACAATGCTTTCTTGTACGGTAAACTCCGTGCAAGTAAAGGTCCCAAGCCTTAAAAGGCTTTAGAACTTTGAAATCTAAATATTTAAGGGAAGAAAGGAATTGATCATATAAAATGAACGCTTCTTTGAAGGCCCTTCAGTCTGCCAAAAACAAGATCGCAGTTTTAACCGCACTTGTTTCCTTGGTAACTGGGATTCATCCTAGTTCCTTGGTGGCTCACGCCCAGGCTGCAGGTTCAGAAAAAAGCATAGTTTTTGAAATCAAAACTCAAAACCCCGGTTCATTAATTACAATGGACCATGCGAAATACGCAAAGATCGACAAGAAAGTAACCCTAGTCAGAGAATATTTGGAGAGTAAAGGCGCACCTTTAGCGGATTACACCGAAATATTACTGGCCCAAGATGATTGGAAAACAATCCTTGCAATCTCAAATGCAGAGAGCTCGCTCGGTAAACGCTGTTACTACAACAACTGTAGCGGTATTTACGGACAATTTGGAATAGGTTACGCCGGTCTTAAGAAATATGACTCTACCGCTGACTGGATTATTGACTTACAAAAGTTGATTGACCGAAGATACAAAGGTTGGACACTTAAACAGATGAACGGAATCTACGTTTATCCAAGAAGTTCTAACTGGTATGCAGCAACTACTAAAGTCTACAACGACTTAGTCGAGATAGAACAACAGGTAGAAACAGAGTCGGCTTAAAAAATACAAGCGAAAAAATAATCCCGCCTTAACCGGCGGGGTTTTATTTACCCAAAATACCGTTTGAAAAATATCCCCTAATGCGCTAAACTTATATAGATTTTCAAAGAGAAAAACAAAACTGGCCACGTAGCCAAGTGGTAAGGCGGAGATCTGCAAAATCTTTATTCACCGGTTCGATTCCGGTCGTGGCCTCCATAGAGTGAATAACTTAATATATCTAACGAGCCGATGTGGTGGAACTGGTATACACGAGAGACTTAAAATCTCTTGCTCGTAAGGGCTTGTGGGTTCGAGTCCCACCATCGGCACCAGAATAAAATGAGCAAACATTTTACAAGAAAAATCGAAGACTTTGTTTGCGAACATTGCGGTCAAAAAAACAAGGGCAATGGTTACACTAACCATTGCTTTAACTGTCTCTACAGCAAACACGTTGATACAAATCCAGGGGATAGACAAGCAAGTTGCCAAGGATTAATGCGCCCAGTTACAGTTCACTTAAAAAACGGTCAATATGTCATTACTCATCGCTGTAAAAAATGTGGTGTTGAAAAAGATAACAAAACAAACGCCGAAGATAATTTTGATGCAATTGTAAAAATAATTAGTGGAGAATCTAAAGAACAGACATAAAAAAACCGGCAGACGCCGGTTTTTTTAAACTTAGATTAAGCGACCGCTTCTTCTATTTTCTCTTCTTTCTTTTCTTCTGGTTTTTCAGTTAAAGCTTTAATTGATAAACCAAGACGATGTTCTTGAGGTTCAATAGAGATAATCTTAAACTCTTTTTCGTCTCCAACCTTTAAGACATCTTCTGCACTCTTAACTTCTTCGTGTGATAGCTCCATAAGGTGTGCAAGACCCTGAATCTGATCATCAAGCTCTACGAATACACCAAAAGGCATAATCTTAGAAACTTTTCCTTTTACAACCTGACCAATTTGGTATTTCTTAACACTGTCCTGCCATGGATCTTTTTCTAATTGTTTCATCGACAAAGAAATGCGGCCTTTATCTAAACCAATGACAACTGCTTTTACTTCTTGTCCTACTTTAACAATATCCTTTGGATGTTCAATCCGTTGCCATGCTAACTCAGAAATATGCACCAAACCTTCAAGCTCACCAAACTTAACAAAGACTCCGAAATCAACAATTCCTGAAACAGTTCCCGTGACGATATCGCCAATCTTTAGTTTGCTAATTCGATCTTGCAAGTCTTTCTCAAAAACCGCTTTTTCAGAAACAATAAGTTTCTCTTCGTTTTGATCTGCTGTGATAATCTGAACATCAAACATAGTACCGACGAATTGATTTAATACTGACAAAATCTTGTTCTTGTCGCCGTCTTCAACTCTTGGATAGTGCTCAGTTGATAACTGAGAAACAGGCAAGAATCCCATAACATTGTTAATCTCAACCATCAAACCACCTTTGTTTGCTTCCAAAATCTTAGTGCGGACAATTTCTTTAGTCTGCATCTTTTCTTGTAATGTAGACCAAACTCTTTCCTGACCTGCTTGGCGGAAAGAAAGTTCAATATTGCCATCTTTGTTTTCAATGTCTACTACTGAAGCAAAAACTTCATCTCCTGGTTTTAAAGAAGAGAGGGTTGCTTCGTCGTCATAAAGCTCACGGCCGCGAACTACGCCTAAACCATAACCTTCGATGTCGACATAAACTTCATTTTTACCTACAGACAAAATCTTTCCGGCAACAACTTCACCTGGCTTCAACACCTTTATCTCAAGGCCTGATTGCAACAGGTCATTCATTGTCTGGGCATTTGCTGTAGCTGTTTTTTCTGACATGTAATAAAAAATCCCAAGAACTAACTTGAGAATTGATGCGGAAATCCCGCAAATCTATTCTATTAGTTAATTCTTAATTGCACGTTTCTTTCAAAGGCCTAATGACTTGTTAATTATTTAATAAACGTGCGAGTTCATTAAGCTCTGGAAGTATACTAAAATTCCCCGGTTGTTGCAATACCCAACATACCTAGTGTAATATTGCGACATACGAGGGACAAAAACGCCAATCGGAGGAGCCATGAGTGAATGGGAAGATGACAGCTCCTTCGAGCTGCCTGATGATGAATCCTGGAGAGGCGACCAGCACGCCCCCGCAGATGCTTTCGGGATGGCAATTGAAACCTGGGTGCCGGGTATGAACCAGGATGAAGCAGACGACCTCCTTGATGATGAAGAAACCCCAGAGTTCTTGGATTCAGAGGATGCGACTGGCGAAGAAATCAAGGAAGCCTGCGCGCCTTTGGCCAAAGAACTAAGCGATGAGATGTTCCTGGTAGCATACTTGCTCTACGCAGTACAGGACAGCATCGGGGAAATCGCTGAGACCCTCAAAGTTCCTGCAAGGAAAGCCAGAATTCTGCGAGACAACATCATCGAAAAGATCTGTGTTGCTTTCGAAAGAGTTTGCCCGCACAAGACCGTGGACATGGAAGAAGCTCTTGCTGAAATATATTCTCAAGGCATGGGCACGCCATGCAAGCAATGCGGCGACATCCAACCGCGTTATGCCAAGTACTGCACCAACTGCGGTAAACGCATGGCCCAGTTCCTGGAAGAGTTATTCTACAGAATCTGGGGTCATAGCCTCGCAGTAGCGCAGGAAACTGACTGCCCCAAAACCCACGCCGAAGCAGCCGCAAATCCGCACTCTAACGGGTACTGCCTAGTGTGCGGCACCCACTTCCCACCTAAACCCCAAAAGCCCTGACTAACCCTCAGGGCTGGATGTTTTTAAAGGCCTTTTTAGGCTTCCAAAATTGCTCATTTTTTGTTAAAATATACACATGCAAATCTCATATTTCGGACTTAGTTCATTCAAGATAACTGGTAAGGATGCAACCTCAATAATCGACCCTTTTGGCAAGGATACAGGGCTGACCCCACCACGCGGAGCAGCTGATTTAATCATCCTTTCAGAAAAGACCAACGAGACATATTCTTGGACCTCGGGATTTTCTGGAGAGCCTTTCATAGTTGATGGCCCTGGAGAATACGATGTTAAAGAACACACCATCACAGGAATTCCCGTAAAAGACAAAAATGGCAGAGTCATCACAATATATTTAATTGAAGTTGACGGTATAAAGATCCTGCACATGGCACATATTGAAAAGCTCTCTTTAAGCGAAGATGAGCTTGAAGATATTGGTGACGTTGATGTGATGTTAGTCCCCGTTGGTGGCAATGGCGTGCTAACAGCAGACGATGCAGCCAAGGCAGTCAATTTCATTGAACCAAAATTCGTCATCCCAATGCATTACAAAATGTCTGGATCAAAAATCCCTGCTGAGACAGAAGAAAAATTCCTTAAAGAATTTGGTAACAAGTTTGAAAAAATGGACAAGCTTACCTTAAAGAAAAAAGACTTACTTCCAGATCAACCTATGAAAATAATTATCCTGGAGCCGTTAAGATAATGCAGTGGTTAGAAAAACTACGAGCAAAACCAAAAGATGAAAAAATACGACTGCTTTGGATCACAACGATAATAGCAGCGGTTCTCCTAGTCGGTATATGGATTCTAATAGGGAACTACAACAATGGCGCACCAAAAAATCTTGAACTCTTTAAAACCATTAGAGACTCTGTGAAAAACTTTAAACTCGACAAATCGCAATTAACACCAGCAGCGGAACAAAGCAAATAATATGTCAGACGAAATCGGCGTCTTACGCCAACGAACAATAGAATCAGAAATGCAAGAGAGCTTCCTAGATTACGCGATGAGCGTAATTGTTGATCGTGCTCTGCCAGATGTCCGAGACGGATTAAAACCAGTACACCGACGTATTTTGTACTCTATGCATGAACAGGGCTTGAGACATAACGCGAAGTTTAGAAAATCAGCATCAGTTGTTGGAGACGTGCTTGCTAAGTACCACCCACACGGAGATGTTGCGGTCTACGACTCTATGGTACACATGGCTCAAGACTTTGCGATGCGTTACCCAATCATTGATGGTCAAGGAAACTTTGGTTCTATGGACGGTGATGGTGCTGCAGCCTACAGATACACCGAAGCTCGTATGAGCCAAATGGCAGAGGAATTACTAACTGACATTGAAAAAGAAACCGTTGATTACAGAGACAACTTTGATGCCACAAAAAAAGAACCTGTTGTTCTTCCAGCAAAGTTACCTAACCTCCTCTTAAACGGTA
>Ga0082335_1000364_pt1 | contig 116918 bp, 176 predicted proteins | sample Subgrocontami58m_FD_72375 | JGI IMG/M metagenome (GOLD analysis project Ga0082335, IMG submission 72375) | Subsurface groundwater microbial communities from S. Glens Falls, New York, USA - GMW37 contaminated, 5.8 m (SPADES assembly) (version 2) ... | reverse complement strand
TTGGCAGCGGCCTGTAGGAACCGAAGCACATCGTTAAAGCCCGTTCGGGTGTAGTCTTCAATACACCGAATCCCGGTGTAATAATCTTCCGGTAACACTACCTCTGGAGGTGGGAGTCCGGATGCGTAATCAGTAAATACACGGCGCAGATCGTTCTCAAATGCACGTAGATTGGCCTCGTACATGCGAGATTTGCGGTATAGCAGCGTTTCAGGGTCTCCGATAACGTAGAACCAACAGGTGTGTGATCCGATCTTGACGGGCATCCGCCGTCCACGCCATGGGATGATCTTCCTTGTGTCACCTTTCTTTTCTGCTCCTAGTACCCAATTGAGGGGCACTTCACCGAAGCCAACCAGTATTTCGGGTTTGGTTTTCTCTATATCGGTAACAACCCTAACCCGACAGCACGCCTGCTCCTGAGCCGAAGGCTCATCACTACCCGATTTACAATTTATGACGTTATTCCAGCGAATGTGATTTTCCCATTGCGAGGGGATACGTGAACGGACTACCTGTCCAGATTCACCCGCGAACTGCTCACCATCTTCATCATCACTGGAACTTGGGCTTTCTCCGAGAAAATAAAATAGTGGAACCTTGGCGCCTGTGGCGGGCATCTTTGGGTGATGGAGTTGCGCCTTATCAAGCGGGCACTCTCGACAAGTGAGCGTTAACGTTTGCGTCGGGCGCAGCTTGATCTGACGCAACGGGATTTTAACTGGCTTATTCAAAACGGACGATCCCCATCTTCTTCGTACCCAAACGGACCAGAACCCATTCCAGATTGAATATTATTCTGAACTTGAGGTTTACTTACCTTTTCCGCTGGGAACATTCGAATCAGCAAATCGTCATTGCCGAGTAAAGCCGTACAAGTTTCCAGTCTGATCGTAATTGATTTGTCATCATTTATCCAAGCCACTCCGACCTTGCCGCCTAAACCTTCATAGGTACGGGGTTTAGCTCGGATGTAATAGTCGGGTTTACGCGCTGCCGGTTTGGGTCCAGTAGTGAATGCGGTTTTATCAGCCATGAGTATTGTCCTTACCCTGATCCACATAACCGGGCCCAGGTTCCGCGCCACTGTCCTGCTGAGTTGTCTCAGCACGGCGCTGTTCCTCTTCGTATTCGATTAGCTTGGCGAGGAAGTGCTGTGCCTTCTTTAAGTCTTCGATCCCATTCTTGTCACGCCAACGGGAAACGTATTTTATTATCTGACCTTCCATATAAAGAAGGTTATTTGCAAGACAATAATTCCAGTGTTGGATTCCCATCTTCTTGTAATGTTTCCCACCAACCTGAGAGGCATCGGCCGGTAATGGTGATGCCTTATCCATGATACGCACTCCAAATATGTTCAACAGCGTCTACGATTTTCTGTTCAGCCGAAGTTGGATTTAGCTGAACAATATACTGCAGAAATCGATCGTACACTTCCTCAATCACCTGATTACCTAAAGCACGTTCGTAACAGCAATGAAGCATCCCGTCTACGCGGTCCGCGATGGTAAGAATCCGCTGTTCATCTACCGTTAGTTTAGGTATTGATAACTGCAACATTCCACCGAGCACTTCCTGTTCCATCGCGGCAAAGGCTTCACTTAGCCCTAATCGCCGTTTGGCCGGTGCGGGCATGTCTCCGACGGTGAGTTCAGGTACATCGTGCCAGAGTGCGGCTAAAAGTAATTCCGCTCTAGGTGTTCCGTTGCTCAGCAACGCACATAACCACACCACGCCGAACGTGTGTTCACCTACCGTATCCGACGTGATTGTGGGGACAGAATGATACCGCTGCACCATTCCGGCGAGCAGCAGATACCACAGCCGGTTTGGTTCGTCCAACGGGGCACCGAGTTCTATGCTCTCTGGCCAAAGGGGTTTCATCAGCTTATTGCGCGGGGACATAAAATAATTATACCGTTTTGGCTTTCTCGCGCGCTCTTCGTCTTTTCTGCGCCAAACTCATGTTTATTTTATGCTCCTTTGAAAGTTTCTTTCCTAGTTTAGCCAAACGCATTTTTCTTTTGGATTTTTCCGTATGTTTACTTCCCAAATTAGCTTGACGCAGACTTTCTTTTTGTTCTAATGGTAGAGGTATTCCATAGCGGGGATTATTTTCACCAGATAGAGCTGATGATATCTTTTTTCGGGTTTTTATTGTATGATGCTTACCCCACATAATGTTGTTTTTTCCTGTATGTGAAACACGACTTTTATTACGGCTATGCTCTGTCCAACCTTTTGGTTGTCCAGTAATTGTTGCATTCAGACCAAATGGGTGCCATGTACGCCTTTGTTTGATTTGGAGCGTTTCATAGTGTTTGGCCTCATTATCCGTAATGAATTCTTTTAAAAGTTGTATAGTGAAGTTCTCTCCACCGTATTTCCGTATAGCTTGACTGATAGGATAATCTGCGGTTTTGCTATACGCTACATGAATTGTCCATCGAGCCCTCAAACTTTTTACGGTGCAGCCGATGTATTGTTTACCATCAGGAGCAGTTACTAAGTACACACTGTACACTTTACTTGTTCTTTTCATATCTACGCTGTAGCCAGTTGATAGTTACTATACGCCAATCAGAAGCTTCAATTGCTTTTGCATTTGCCAAGGCTTCTTTTCGATTTTTTAACTTATGTTGTTTCCATGAAGCATACATGGGCGAAGCAACAACATCGAAAAACGGTTCTTTGAATAGGGTATCCCCAGACGGATCAGACATAAACTTATAGATTTCTAGATCAAATTGGGTTGGATCCTGTACCAACGGAAACGGTGTCACTTCCCCGGAAACATAACGGTCATCTTCACCGATCACAGCCGGATCAATTGATGGGTAACCAGGCATTTCAGTGTACGCGTGGAAGTTATTGCTAAACTGACGGTAGACCCCAATAGGTATTCCGATGTGTGCGGCCATGTATTCAAGCAGAACTGAAAAATGGACTGCGTTTGCCCCAGCAAGCCCCCACAAAAGATCATTGGAACGGTTGCATACTGTCATATTCAGTACACCACCACGGCAATCAAAGTAACACGCAGTATTGCAAGGTGCGTCTTTAACTTCGGTATCTAGATCAAGTTCCGGATTCCACATTGTTAGCACCGCACGGCGACTTTCTGGATTGCGCTTTAAATGGCCAATCAACAGCTCGAGTTGATCTTGAACTTGGCGGCTTTTCCAATGTCGCCAACGGTAGCCGTATGATCCGTGCAGGGTTACTCCGTCATCACTGAATTCGTGGAAGCGAGAATTGAATTGGAGCAGAAAGGCAAGGTCATTGCGCCCCGCAAGGAAGAACAACGCTTCAAAGAAATGAAAGTATGGATTGGCGTCCCGTGCTGCACTGAACAGTACCCGTTCGCAAGGCTTCTGGTATTCAACAATAACTGGGCCGGGTGCAACGATAACTTTACCTACTCGGGTTGTTTCAGATACACCGGCTACTTTCAAATACCACAACCCATCTGATAATGCTGAATTAACGTTCCTTGCTGTGATTACTTGTGTCATTGTAGTACCGCCTTGATTGAATCTTCCGGATCGCCACCGTCAGCGTGTTTGACTAATTCTTCAATGGTCCAACGTTCACCGTTCGGAAATACGTAGAAGCCATGCTGAATAAAGAACGGGTTTTGCTGCAACAGATTCCAAATGTGACCATAGAAACTGAACGCGGCATCCTCGTACTCTTCAGGAGTCATACCGTTTTCGTCTTCGACAGACTTTTTATCAGGTTGTTTCATTTTTGTACACCTATAAGTAAAATTAGGTTTTCGTTCGGGTCCATCGACTCGGAAGGTGACAATTATCTGGTGCGGTCTTGAATAGAGGTGCGATTTGAGATTCTGAAAATCCAGCTAGACCGCAACCTATTCGTACGACTTTAAAGATCAATTCCGGATGTGCTCGGGCGTAATCTAAAAACTCATCTACGTAGAGTTTGATTTCTGTTAATGGCAAAGTCTGAAGCTCAAAGCCTTTGGTCGGGATACCATAACTGTTCCCTTGTCGACCGCAACCTCGCCCGTAAATAGCACCATGAGACTGACGTGCCTTCAACGCTGAACCGGCTCCATGTCGACCGGCGAGATTAGAGCCAAATACAAATATCTCGGTTGCCATTGTGTTTTATTTATCGTTACCAGAATTAAATAACGAACGTGGACGACCTTCACCCAAACGCACCTTTTCCATTTTATAAAATTCACAGAGGGAGTGTTCAATCTCACGGAGTTCCAATGCAGGCCACGCCTTCGGCCAACGCTTTTGTATCTGTTGCTGTAACAAGCGCATTTCATCAAGAGCGATTTTCTGATTTAGACTTGCTTTTGGCTCACGTCCAAATACCCGATTGAGCCCACGCACCGCACCCGGCCCAGCGTTGGCCCAAGTATTGATATCTGATGCATCTTTCAGGTAACGAGTCCAACGCAAATCACAGGCCACTTCGTAGGACGTAAATCCACCCCAACCGTGGTATGGCTTAAGCATTTCACAGAAGGCTTGAAGTGATTTCTTTTCCAGTGCGGGTAAGGCAATCTTTTCTCTTTCCTTCCAGAGTGGCGTTAGCACTGGGTAGCACGTTAGGTACGCTTTATCCGGTGGAGTTGCTGGATCGCGTCCTTTGTGAGCTGTCAACATATACGCGCCTGTGTACAATTTGTCGCCGCGAGCTTTGCGCGCTAACATTACCGCGCGAGCCTTCCGTGGATTCCATGTATCTACAGGCCAAGCACCCTTATCCATCAATTCTTGTAACGTATCTGGCCAATTGATCTGTCGAGCCAAGCACAGCATGAACCACAGATTCGGATGCTTAGCGTACGGCTCACGAATGTGTTCACGGATCCAGATCGTGACCGTGTCCAATTCCCGGTAGATATTTGTAAACTTGAACTTGCGCAGAATTGGATCGTCTGTCCACGGTGGCGGAAGCTTTTCCACAAACCGGCGAAGATATATCTGATGCCGCTCCAACATGAAGGCCAATAACCGATCAATTCCGGTAAGTGTTTTAGCCATGATTCAATTCCTCTCAAACGATCTTGTACTGACTTTCGACTCACTTGGGGTAGCGTTTACGCCTTGCAGATCGCCCAGCGTCCGCCTGGATCGCCTATGATCGTGTTTTTAGCGGTTTCGAAGCCGAATTTTTGCCCTTGGCTCGGTTAACCAGGAAAACACCTGTTCCACTGATCTTTTATGGTCAACCCAACGGGCGTCCAGTTTGGTCGGTGGGTATGGAACGTCTTTCCAGTCTTTTGGGTTTTGATCGTTACATTTACCGAATTGCTTGTACGTGTCAACATACCCTGATGTAGTGTTCTTTGGATCGAGTGGCTTGAACGGCGGTGGGTTGGCCTTGGCCAGTCGTTTTGCTTCACGACGTTCCGTGACCCGCTGCAAACACAATTCCAGTGGCGTATCCAGAATCGCCCAAATAAAGTGAATACCTTTGGCGTGGAGTTCTCGGTCCAATGATGCGTAGCGACCAAAGGTATGGCTCATCAGTAGACCTTCCACCAGGACGTGACCTTTAGCTGCGTATTTACGGATTAGGTTACAGATTTCATCTTGTGTTTGTACTGTATCCATTCCGCCACATTGATTTTCATAGGAACCCAATACGTAGACTGGACTGGAAACATTTTTGATGTCAACACGGTACGCTTCTGGATTTTTATTGGTTGGTACTCGAATAGGGGTGACTTTACCCTTCTTCATGATTCCGCGTACGGTGGTCGTTTTACCGCCGCCACTTGTACTTCTAATGTTGATGACAGTAGTCATGGTTTCGGTAATCCTTCAAGGTAGGATTTGAAATGCCTATTCACTAAGGAGTTCGGTCGTGCTTTAATGAATAGTTCTGCTGCGTGTTTACCAGATATACCTAATCCTTGACGCATCACGAGGCTACAGATCAATCCTGCCCGATTGCGTCCACCGTAACAATGCACTAATACCCGGTGCTCGTGGTCAAGTAAATACAATACTCGATCTACTGCAGCGGTGACTTGTTGATCGTTTCTATTTCGACCATCACTCATCGGGTAATGAGCATACGCTTTGCACAGAGACTTCATTTCCTCATCTGGAGTGTGCCATAGATTGACCACAGCGGTTATCTTGTAGTCTTTTACCGCTGCGAGTTTTTCTTGACGAGTCATTGCTGCTGTGCGTGCGGATACGTACAGGGTATCGGGTAGAACTTCGTATATACGGACGGTCATTTTGATCGTACTCGAGGTTTGACTCGCCATGGGACGGGTGACTCGAATCCAGCAGCCGCCGTGCGGTGGTAATCAAATTTCAAATCGCTCCACGTGTATCCGTGCGTCGCAAGTACCTGGCCTAAATCTTTCCGAGGACCATCCCAACCGTTGATTTCTCCTAAGCAGGCTTTCGGGAATAGCGCCGAACGTGCTCGCCACAAATCAGTCGTTGCACCCTTCCACAGCGCAGCGGCTTTGTGGCCGTAGTTGAGTTCGGAGTCATGTGATCGACCAGGGTACTGTTTTTTACTTTCGTGGGATTCTCGATACTCACAGAGCAACACTTGAAGTTGAAAATAATCAACATCTACGTTGTAGTTGTCACGCAATCGTTCAATTGCCGCATGGCAGCATTTATTGATTATCTGGTGATTCTCAGGCTTGTCGCCGCCGTTGATCAATTCATTGTGTTTGGGAAATAGTTCTGCAAGTGTCTCACGGGGTGACCACCCGCCTTTGGGCCTGATATCCGGTGCGCGTAAGGAGAAGTCACAGTGTTTATCCAGGTACTCCAGAAGCTTCAACGCGACATACCTTCCAAGTCGTGGAACTGTGAGGCAGCTATCCCACATCGCGAGATAACGGTCTTCTGAAGATTTACCGGGGATGCTGTCCACATCCAGTAGTGCCAGCCATTGTGCGTAGCCAAGTAGAAATTCAGCCATCCATTCCGGTCTGCGCACGCAACGGCGTTCAAAGCGGGTAACAATACCTGACCACACATCGGTTAACCACGGGAGTAAGTCTTCAGGGTTGGCCCGTATGTGTTCCCAAGACCATTCACGCCAAAGTACTTCCGCGAAAGGTACGTTATACACTGCGATGTAACACCCACCACGCCAGATCCGTTCATCCAGTGAGCAGCCCCGCGCCATTTCACCAACTAACGGAATTTGTGGGTCGGGGCCACCCGTAGCCTGCTCCCAACGACAAAAGTCGGCGAAGTGCTTCCAGTGCTCAGTGGAAGTGAATCTACTCATTTAGAAAACCATGACATCTCTAATCCCACGCGCATCCCCGCACGCTCAGCACAAATGTTACACGGCTTGACCGCGCCGCGATCTTTCTTGAGCAATGGACGGCGGACGACATCCATCTTTTTCCAGTAATCTTTTAGAGTGATTGATTCAGGAAAAGTTCCAATGGTATTTGCCGGTAACCAATCATTACAACAAATCGGCATTGCGCCATCTGACCAGATAACCATCTCACGAAACGGACGTACACACATTCGACTGATTGGTTCTGGTGCAGTCTGAATATCAAATCCGGCTTTACGCGCAGCTTCTACGTTGACGGTTCCACCCTGATTGTGGTAATGCCGAATCCGACTTGTATTTCCTGGAACGGCGTTCATTAAAATAATTTCTTTATAGTTTGGTCTCCGCCGCGTGTACGGGTGAATGCTATCTTCAAAATAACGCTTGGCTTCTGGAAAGCGCTCAAGAAAATCAGTGTATCGTTCGGCCGTGTAACAATCAAGCAGTACAATGTTTAGACCTGAATCAAGTAATTCGTGTATCCAGGAATTGTACTTAAGCATTTTCCGCCGCACAGTGTCACCGTTGCTGGTCATGAGCATTTGACACTTCGGGTAACGTCCCCGCGCGTAACTGATCAGTTCAATCGGTTTTGGGTGAAAGCTCGGTTCGCCTCGACCTTCAAATTCTATCCGCACCCCGTTTGGCATCCAGTCAGCCAATTGATCAATCATTGCTCGGAAACGCGGTTCTGGCATGTACTCCCAAGGTGAATCAACCCAGGGCATACTTGGTAATGAGCAGAACGGGCAGCGTTGAGTGCATCCGCGAACCAGCTCTACTTTCACCGCGTAGGGGTTATGTCTAGGCATTGGATATCCACTTTTCTAATGCGATCCGGGCAACGCTGTCATCTGTTTGAATCGGCGGCGACTTAAAAAAGTATGCGCTCGGTGCAGTAATCGCTCCGTTTAGTTTACGGTCACGAGCCAACTTTATACACCGGATTGCATCGACAACTATACCTGCTGAATTTGGTGAGTCGTGTACTTCGAGTTTCAGGTTGATGTTCAACGGTACTCCGCCAAACGCGGTACCTTCTAACACAATATGTGCCCATTTGCGATCTTCAAGCCAAGGTACATAATCCGAAGGGCCAACATGCACCTTAGCCGGATCCATCTCATGCCCGACAATAGAAGTGACTGCCTGAGTCTTAGATATTTTCTTGGAGACCAGCCGGGATCTTTCCAGCATATTTAGGAAGTCGGTATTCCCACCGACGTTGAGTTGCATCGTGCGTTCAAGATGCACCCCGCGTTCTCGGAATAATTCCACCAATGCCCGATGCACGATAGTTGCGCCGACCTGGGATTTGATATCGTCACCAATTATCGGTAGACCAGCAGCGGAAAAACGCTTACTCCAATACTCAGTGCTCGCAATAAATACTGGAATGCAGTTGATAACTCCACAACCTGATGCAAGAGCGCACTCCATGTACCACTTTGTTGCTTCTTCCGAGCCCACCGGAAGGTAGTTGATCAGCACATCAGCCTGAGTCCGCTTGAGAATACCCTGCACATCTGCGGTTGGGCCCGGAGCCTTGATCACCACGTCTTTCAGGTATTCACCAATACCGTCGTGAGTCATGCCTCGAGAAACAATAACGTCACGACAGTGATCGGGGGCATCCGCAAAGCGAATGGTGTTATTGGGTGCAGCAAAGATTGCTTCACTTAGCGGATACCCCACCTTGGTTTTGTTGACGTCGAAGGCGGCGACGATACGGATATCCGCAATCGAGTACCCCCCGATTGCGGAATGCATCACACCCGGTGGGGGTGGATCGGTGGCGCGCAAGTTCCGGTAGTAATGCAAACCCTGTACCAGTGAACTTGCGCAATTACCAACCCCCACGACAGCTACGCGGATAATGCTCATCGTGATGGATCCGTTCAGCCGATGGAAATGAATTTATGCTCGCTGTCGTACCGCAGATCGGAACGGGAACCCCCGGCTTTGAGAAACGCTCCAACGGTTTTGTTTTTCGCATACAGAGCAAACCGTTTGAACGATTCACTTCCAGCGCGTTTGGGGTTTTCTTTGGCCAATACTTTGATCACGTCTCCGTCTGCGTTAGCAGCAACACGACCACGAGTACTGGATGCTTTTGCAGTGGTCGTCTTTTTCGCTGCAACTACCGGTGCTTTTGTGGTTTTAACGACTGCGGCTTTGGCGGGGGTTTTCTTACCTTTCATTTCGGACTCCTTATTGAGTTTAGGTTTTGCTGCTTTGGTTGAAGTGGACTCTTCCTGTTCGCCTTCTGCATCTGCTTCCTCGCCGGAGGATTCAGTTTCTTCGCTGATTTCCGGCATTCCGGGCAATTCCGGAATCTTATCCGTATCGCCCGCGTTAATCGCCTCACCGGAAGCGTTAAACCATTTCTGCGCTCCGGCACTCAACGCATCGTAACCCGCGTCGTCCAGTCCGGAGACGGCTTCCGTAAGCCGGACAAGGAAAGCGGTTTTGTCTTCACCTGCGTTGGGCGTTATATCACCGCCAGCTTTACTCAGTTCAGCGTAGACGGTAGTTCCTGCTACGGGGGTCTTCTTGCCTTTCATGTGATGCTCCTTTTCGACTAGAAAGATTAAAGGGGTTATTCTGTTGCGGGTGCTACGTTCAACGGTGTTTCACTTAGCCAGTTCTCGATATGTTTCCGAGTTCGCTTCCGACGGACAGGGCTGATTTTATCACGCATTGCCAACCGGGTCATCATACCGAGCACCGGAGGGAGTTCCTCCAATAAGCAACGCAGATATCCATCATCAGCCAGCCCGCTTTGTGTGTAATCAGTTAATTCCATATCCTCAGTGAAATTATACCGTGGTCCATGCTTAATCAAATTAATAAAACGATTACGCAAGGAATTGCTGAAAAGGGACATAAACCACGCTGGGTTATCTACCGTGTCACCATATGCGTTTTTGCAACGCATAAAGACAATGTACGCCTCCTGTAGCAGATCATCAAATTCATGCCACGGGTGAAGCGTACCGTAAAAGTGTTTCGCCGTGTTCACGGCGTGGCCTTCAATCGGACCGGGCCAACGGGGCACATACTTAATACGAGGCAATGATTTTTTGGTTTTCATTATCGTCTCTTCCAAGATTAGATTGTTGCCATTTGCTCACACACTTTTACGACTAGCTGTGCCGGAATTTCTCCGGGGTCTTTGTAGTCCGCTAAATAACGCGATCGCACTGGACGTCCGGATAGGGCTTCCAACTCTTCCGCTAAAGTCATCCCGGTGACCAGCGTATCACGGTCAAACAGTATAACCGCGCTTTCGCACTTCCGTATACATTGTGCGAGAAGTGGCTTCTGTTCTGGTGAAATCGCGGTTCCGAGTGTAGCCACCGCTGCGTAGCCTTGGGGGTTGCCATAGTGATGCAGTTTAATTGCGTCTAATGGGCCTTCCGTAATCAATAGCGTCTTAGCTCCGGCGACCGCATCCGTGTTGAAGATTAAACGCTTATCTCCCTGTGTCCGGTAACGCAGATGAGCATTACGACGGATATCTCGCCCGGTCCAACCGATCAAGATCTGATTAACGTAGAATGGGATAATCAACCGCCACGCGAAATCACCAGTCAGCACATAACGCAGATCGAATTGCTTAGCTACGGCGGGCGTATCTGCTCCAAAGCCACGGGTCTGTGCTAAGTACGTCATGAACAAATCACCATAGCGGGAAGTCGATCTAGCGTAGTCATTCAGAGGTTTGAATTCTAGCGGCATTTGCAATGGGGTTGATTCTGGTTCTACTTTAATTCGAGTATGTATATGAACCTTTGGGCGCATCGCCTCAGTAGCCTTGTCCAGTTCCTCCTGTTCTGGTGTGGCAATCAGTTGATTGTTGACAATAGATTGCGCATCGGCAAAACTGCACTGGAGCAGCTTCTGCACAAGTCTACGGGGATTGCGTCCCGCGTGCTGCCCGTTACGCCAGCAATGCCATGCCGGATCACGGATATCAAGTTTAAGTCCAAGGTGTTCGGAAGAATCTGCATTTGCACAGTACGGACATTTAACGGACAAGTTTCCCGTTGTAGTGTGTGGTCCTTGCGTGACGTACGGAATTCCGTAATCATCACAGAAGCGTTTCCAGTCAAACTTCACGATTTACTTAACCTACTATCAAGATGTATTCGCATAGTCTTAAGGCGTGGTAGAGTATCACTCCCTCGCGCCGTCGGGTGTGGCCCGATAATCAGCATGGATTCTGGAACGAGCGGAACCAACGCGTCAGATGCAATGCGTCCAAAGGCCAAAACTATGTCAGGATTTATTTCCTCCAACACAGATTGCAGATGATTTATGTCAGCAGGAAAAGCCGATGCTGCGTGACCGCCGATGTTCGGTGAAGCTTCTTCCCAAATGATATTTCGGCATAGTGTTTCACCAAACACAGATTTCAGTACTCGTCCAGACTTACACCCCATAAACAAGGTTCGCATGATAAAGTCGTGTCGCTTGAGCCCACGCTTTAAACCACGATCCAGAATTATACGTATCCGGTCAGGGTCTTTGAACCATTGGTTCTGCATAATAGCAAGGATGGTCTGTTCAGGCTTCATGGCTTTTTAGGCTTCAATCCTGTCCCTTTACAATTGGGCATACCCATTCACGATAAGAAATATCTCCCGGAGCGCTGTCGTCGCACTTACCCGATCCAGAGCATTGATCACATTTATCGGACTCTAGTTTGGATACTTTAGTCTCGTATTCATTCATGCTGTAACTTCCTCTTCATCAATTAGGGACTCATCCCCGGTGAGTATTGCCGCAAGTAGATTCTTACCTTCACGGTGATACTGGAGCAGCTTCTCTTCAATTGTACCTTTAGCTACAATGTCGTAGATCAGTACGTGGCTTTCCTTCTGTCCGGGACGACGCACTCGCCGTTCAGCCTGCGTGCGGGTGATTGGATCTTCGGGGCTTTCAAAGTAGATTTCGATATTACAGACAGATTGTGGATTGATCGCTTCGCTACCCACCTGAGTATTGGCGATCAATCCTTGACAGTCTTTATCCACCATAAACCGATGGAATTCACCGGCAACGTCTTTCATACCGCCCCGGATTTCCGCATATCCAACCTTCAATTCTGTGAGCAGTTCGGCGATCATCTGCCCCGAGTAACGGAAGTGATGGTACACGATGAACTTGCGTCCCGCGATGCGGTCTTCAACCAGTGTCCGCAATGCCTCCAGTTTGGGGTTATTCTTCACCCGGAACTGGATACGTTCGGCGGATACATCATCCTCCTCAGGCTTCAAGGACAAGAATCCGGACGCGCACTGCCGCATCCGTATATAGACAGAATCCAGCGAGTGGTAGTCGCCACGCTTCTCTTTTATTTTCGCCACAATCCGTGTGTAATACTCTAGACCCTCTTCGGTAAGAGTCACGTTCTTGCGGAGGCTGATCCGGCGTGGTAACTCAGTAAGCTCTTCCGAAGTGTAGCTGAGGGAGCGGTGTTTAATGGTACGGTGCAGCAATTCTGTTTGCTCAGGACGAAACTTGTAATCCACCCCACCCCAGTAGTTGGGTTTGCCATCGAAGAACACCGCCCGGAACATGCCCATGGTCTCACCCAACGTGGCTCCGTGATCGATCAGTTTGAACTGTGGCCAGAGCGTCTCCGGATTGCGGCCGAAAGGGGTGCCGGTCAGTCCGTAGCGGAACGGACAGCGCCAACTGAGCCAACTCAACATCTTGAATAACAGTGAGTCGTGTCGTTTGATCCGATGGATCTCATCGAGAATTAAGAAATCGAAGTTCTCAACAAAACTCACGGCGGAATCTTCGTTCAACACTCGGTGTTTCTTACTAGGTTGCTTTTTCTTCTTAACCATATCCGCCATATAGACCTGAAGTCCACCATGGTTGATTAAGAACATATCTGCCTTGCGATTCAATAAGGCAAAGCGTTCCTCTTTGGATCCGGTCAGGACGCACAGCTTCAGGTCGGGTGCGTTGTCATTAATCTGCTCGATCCACGTGGTCATGTGGATGCTTTCCGGCACTACAATCAACGCACAGGAAGCCTCTCCACGCAACCGACGATAGCGGAACAGGTCGTACATCAGTCCAGTTTTGCCCCCACCCATGTCGTAATAAAACAAGAAGTCTGGTCGCGTTTCCGCCCCGACCATAAATCCGGCCATCTGGTGTATCCACGGATCTCTACAGAAACGATATCCAAGTGTACGAATTTCCGCAGCGAGTTCCTCCTTCGGCACGGACTTCATGAAGTCGAAATTGTCCAGAGGGCGTTCGGCGTACGCCTGCAACGCGGCGGGCGCAATTATCGGTAGCCGAACCTGCCTACGTGGCCGACGGGTCTTCTTGACCATCTTCTTCCTGACGTAAGTCGCGGTGACTGCGGCTGATCAACGATTCAAGATGTGAATCGTACGTGCTTGGCAGCAGCGCAGCGGATAAAGAGAACTGCCCGATCTTGTAGGCTTGGGTGATCAGCGTCACAAATCGATCGTCCTCGCCCACCCGCGTGTTAGAGGCGTAAATACGAGCTAGACCCAACTCCCGCTCCGTGGAGGTTTGCGAGTATGTTAACACGGTGTCCGCCGTGGCGATCTTTGAATAGTCTTCGGCGGTGTGTGCATCAGTGAGCAGCTTCGCGGTCGACCCCGCCCGGTTGGACTGCGTCGCGGTGGCACAGATCAAGTTGCGCTCCACGGCAATGCCACGCAGTTCCTTGAAAATGCTGCCGAGTTCCAATCTGTAATTGTCGGTGCCGAGCTTCATCAGGTCGGGGTAATCGATGATCAGCACGTCAGGTGTGAAATGTTGTGCTCGTTCTAACAGATCGAGATAGTTGCGTAACTGCTGAATGGTCAAACCTCCGGTGGGGAAGGCTTTCACCACTAAGCGGTCTTTGGCGTTGAAGCGTTGCAGCTTGCCGGAGAGGATCTTGCGTGCTCCGGTATCCCGGAAAGCGGGCACGTTCCGTAGAATCTCTCGATCTAGCAACTCCACCCGACCTAAACTATCCAACCGCAGCCGGGTGATGTTGACCTGAGCCTTTGTACGCTGAATACTGAACAGACTTTGCAGATACCGCTGAACGATCAGTCGCTCGGATATCTCCAGTGTGATGTGCACCACATTCAACCGACGCAGCAACGCCTGTTTACCGATATGTATTAATTCCCACGAATTGTGGGCAACCATATCTGAGACGATAAAGTTTTCGTGTTCAGGTACAGTTAAATCAAACGTCTCGCGTTCGCCAACGTCTTCAATCTTGACAACTTGATCAAACAAAAAGTCATCAGTCCAGCTTCGGCAGCCATAAAGACTACGTGTTCCACGTCCGTGATCATCTTCAAGTAAAGGCTTTAATCGTTTGGCTATTGTCATCTTTTTACCGGTGAAACCAATTCGGGTAATGTATCTAAGAATATTTGTGCGGTCCTTTATGTGCACAGCACCGTAGCCTGGATATACTTTTCCCTGGAAGTGTCCAACACCGTAATGAAATTTGCCTACGACGCCAAGGCGTAATAGTAGGTGGTATACTTGTTCAGCCATTTTTGCACTTGCACTACTGTACTCGATTACGGCTGTTTTTCCGCTACCGTATATAGAACCATCACAGGAAAAAAGCGCGCGTAAAAATTCAGCAATCAATTCGTCTCGTAATTGAAAGACAAAGTCAGGGATTGTTTTTTCTTTTGACAGTTTATTGGCTAGACCAAGGCTTTCGAACCAGTCAGCCGTGTGGCAGCTATTGTGCCTATTCTTTTTACGGTAATTATTTACTACGTAATACACTTCTCCATCACAACTGCGAGTAACTGAATCTCCAAAAGCCATCCGTATACACTTACAGAAATCTTTGGCTATAGTTCGATCACTTCCTTTAGAAAGCCACGGTCGTGGACCGTTCATGTGTCCATCGGCTAACACATACCCGAGCACTCGTAATTTGCATGGATCTTCTTTCTTCTGCCCAAGATTTACTAGGTTTCTGGGAACGGCAATGCGATCAACTTTCGGGCGAAGTTCGTCAACAGGAATCCAGACGTGCTTTTCTGTAAAGTACAAGTGTTCTTTTGTGGTAACGATTCGCCGTCCGGTTTTTGTTGTCAGTCGAACACAGGGCTTTTTTCCATTTGTCCAGTGCTCAGTTACGGAGGTGACCTTCATCTGGCCACTCTCTGGATCCATTGCAAGCACACGCTTATCTTTATCGCGGACTACGTCAGCAATTCGTTTCTGCTTACCGTTAGGCAAAAGCACAAGTTCATCAGCCGCAATACACTTGCCTCTCTTGGGAGGTGCGATGAACAAATGCAACTCTCCACGGGCTGGCCCCAATTGGGCATCATCCAAGGGCTTTATCCCTAATGGTAGTAATCCACTACGGGTTTCCTCATTCAGCCGATCCAGCCCCTCGATCAGCCGCAGTCCAGGGGTGAAGGACGACACCTGCGTACGCAACGCAGTGTTCAGCGCGGTCTTAGCTTCTTCCAGATTACCCGCCTGTACCGCCTCAGATGCTCGGACAATCCCAGTACGCAAGGCTTGATCGCTGACAAAGGTGTTGAGTTGGGAGATGACGAAATCCTCGTTCACCGTGTCCCGCAGATCGGCGATCTGTTCCGCGAGTTCCGCATAGACTTCCGGTGGGGTGCTGCGGTCGGAGCCGTCCTCGACTAATTCCTCAATCAGATCCACCGTATGTGTTAACGGTGGGCAACGGAACGTGTCCAGGTACGTGTAGATGCGCTCCACCAATCGGCGTTGCCCTGCGGCCGCAAACATCCGTGGGGTCACCGCGTTGCGTATCAGCGCGGAAGCGTTTGTTGAATAACAGAGTAGCGTGAGGATCTGGAGTTGCAGCGGGATGGGGAATTCGCCGTTCATTTTTGTTCTTTATCCAATTGAGGATTCGTACGGAGGGAGGCTACTAAGGGGAGTAATCCGTTGCGGGCGTAATCAGGGAAGTTTTTATCCACCACTACAGCTAGATTTTCCAACCCCCAACACACGCTGCGCCACCCAAAACCGTGTATGTGTTCAGGGCTGTTCAATTGGCCAATGACCATATCTGCGTACAGCCGGAGCATCGAAATTGTTTCCGGACGGGATGCTTTAGGGAACCACGTCTGGTGTTGATCCAACGCATGGGCCACAGCCTGGGACCATTGCGAATAGATCGGGATTTTGCGGAACGCCGACAACGGCATCGGCGTGCGGGACCCGAGTTGATGCGCCACCTGAGTGGACAGCGCGTCGTAGATTATCCGCTCCTGCCAGGTGCTCTCGGTTGGTAAGACTGCGTCTGGGGTGGTAGCTTTATTTACTGACTTACCGCTCAACCGCCGGAGGATGGTGATATGCCGGTACAGCTCGTCTAGATCTGCTGGGGTCAACCCGGATGCCATGCGCTTCAGCACCGTCACCGAGGCGGCTCCGGTTATCGGAGCGGAAGACTGAACCGAATCCCCAACCACGGGAATCTCAATCGCTAATATCGGGAGAGGAAAAAGGGTCCGGACCTAGACTTCTTGTTGACAGCTAGGTCCGGATTTCCTCAGTCTGTGTGTGCTTTACGTTCGCCGACCGCGATGGGGAAAGGAACAAACCCGTCGTAAGGCAGACTGAGAAACTGGGGTGTAAGGAGATGAGGTATTAAGCGAGACATGACGATCCTTTCGAGGAAAGTAGTGTTACACAGTCAGCGATACAGCACACGGAAAAATTATACCGTGCAAAATTTGCGGAAGTAAAGTTCTTTTTATTAGGGGTGAAATTTGTCACGTTTTCAAGGGGGTTAGCTTAGGGGTATAATTTCTAGGGTAGACTTTTAATAAAGGAAAGACATCATGCCACACGCGAACTCTGTTAGCGGTTACGGGCCACCAACTATGGGTGAAGATGACAAAGAAAAACTAACTCGTGATTTTAATTTGCAATTTGCAGGAAAAGCACCAAGTAAAGCTGATAAAAAGCCACAAGCAGAAATTAAACCCCGTACCGCTCCTAATACTCACCTAGAGCTTGCACCAAAACGGGCCGGTGTGATTTCAAACAAAGTATACACTATTGCTAAGGGTAATACACCGCTGGGTGTCCCAGCAACAGCCGCGATTGGACTACAGATTCCAATGAGCTATCGCATATACGCATTGTTAATCTCACAAATACGTCCAACTAAAGACTTAAGTTTTGCCGAATTCACAGTCCATAAAAATGCACTGTGGCAAGCGATTGGTGCTGATCCGTACCCTTCACTTGAAGAAGTGGAACGGGTTATGACCAACTTAGCTGGTGGTGTTTTTGTTGTAAGTGATGAACGTAAGTTTGCTGTAATGTCATATATGCAATACTGCAAATTTGATCGAACAACAGGACTGTGTCAGCTTCGATTTAATCCAGAAGTATCACCATATCTTCGCCTTGATGAGCCGCGTGATTACCGTAAAATACACTTTCAATCTGTCTGTAGATTGTGGTCCGCGTACAGTGCTGAGCTGTACATGTTCTTAAGGCGATTTGTTGGGCGTGACTACTCACCTACGCCGACTAATAAGGAGCGAACAAAAATTACGCACGAAGTGTCCTATAGCACACTTAGAATGATTTTGCAGGTAGATGATCGGCATTACGCTAGGCACTGGTCTGAATTTAATCACGACGTTTTACGGCCAGCTATAGCCGATATAAATAAGTATACCGAATTAATAGTTAAATACACCGTTAAGCGAAGTCTTAAAGCACAAAAGCGGGGGCCAGTACATTCTATCTGCTTTAGTGTTACAGAAAATAAACGTATGATTAGTGATCTTGGTAAGCGAAAACGCGCTAAAGCTATACCTGATCTGTATGCATAGTACCGGTAACTCCCCTTATTGTACCGGTAACTCCCCTTATTGTACCGGTAACTCCCCTTATTGTACCGGTAACTCCCCGCGTTATCCATAGTGAAATCTAACTTACAACTTGTAACTAGGAACTAGTACCTACACCGAAAAATTATTTTCTGTGTTCAGTATCACCTAAATACCACACCTCGCTAACGCTCGGTGTGTAGGGAGCGCAAAAGCGCGCTCCCTACAACAGGCTTCGCCGTACTGGGTTCTTTACAACACAATCACGTTACGGGTAGTGAAGTAATCCGTACCCCGTTCAAGTAAACCGGTAGCCCCGCTTTCAGTGATATCTTTACCATATCTTTTGTACCCTTGCTTTCCGTGATGTTGTTATGGAACGCCAGGACCAGCGTGGGTTTCCCTTCCGTGAGCATCTGCCGGTTACGTATCGGACCAGCGGCTTTGTGATATTGATTCCAGTCCGCAGGGTAGGCAAGGATACGGTCTTTGGGTACACCTAGTTTTTGGGCCATCTCCGCACCCATGCGGTCTGCGCCGTTAGCGTCACCGTGGATGATGATATCCACTTTACGGTTCAAGTGCTTGTCCAGAACGTTGGTGAGTGTACTCAGGTCGTTCCAATTTCGATCTCCGGTGATCAGGATGCGCTGTGGCTTATTGCGGATAAAGGGTCGGGTCACCTGTAAGCCTCAATTAATTGTGCACCACGTGGTATGATATTGGCGTATCCGGCCCCGGAGATTCCGGTAGCAACGGCAATTCCAAGATATCCTTCGTCAGCTTGCCAACCATCTACCGCGTCCTGGATATCGTCATAGGTGCAGCGGAATCGCTTTGCCGCCTGCCGTAAGGTCGGGTACACGGTGCCTTTGCCTTTAGCCTCGTGCTTAGTGGCAAAGCGATCTGCATAATCAAATAATTCTTGTGGGGTCATGGTTATTTATTCCAGTAGGTTCCGAACTTACCGAGTTTGAGTGCGGCGACCAGATCACGCTGTAACACGGTGGGTGACGCAGGCAGTGGAATGGTGAATGGCTTATCACCCTTATCGTTATCATCGAAGCTCGCGAACCAGACGTGTGGACGGACGGTTAAAACGGCATCCTTCTCATCAATCTTTATCGCAGAGAACCGATATCGATCGATGTTTCCCACAACACGCATCGCTCGCAAAACCTTGAGGTAGTATTGGCGTTTCCAACCGTCCAGAAACACGGGACGGGTTGAATCTCCGTTATAGATTGAAAACGATTCATTGAAGAACCAAATCCATTCTTTATCATCTATTGCACGGATTTTCGGTACGTCATGCTCATTGTACTTTGGGCCAGGATCGCCTCTTCCCATACACCACGCAACGGCATGCGGGTGCGGACGTAGCATTGCTGTGGTCTGGGCCATCACTAATTGCCCGGCTACAGGTTCGCCTTTTTCCGCATATCGCCATTGAGGCCATCTTTCTTCAGTTGGTCTGGTGTGATTGTCACACAATTTGGACATGTGTTCAGCTTCAGCTAATAGATAGGTCAGGATGCGTTCACGGTCAGTTAGGTCATTTTTCGGTGCTTTCATTTGGGCACATCCTTATTCATTGGTTTGAGCACTACACTAACACGGGCTTTGGCGTAGCTTTGTTTGAATCCGGCTTGGTGGTGTGCGACGTATGCCCGCCACTTATCGTTGTGACAGGAGCCAAAAGCGATGATAGGTACGCAGATGCGTTTCGATTCTGCAGCCAGCGCTTTCATTTTGGTCCGGATTTCAGCGAGCTGATTTATTTTCTTGGAGATTCGGCTTGGTGCTTCAGGGATTGTTTTCCGTTTAGATGTTTTCATTTGGTGTCATCCAGACATTGGTTGATTCGGCGTGCTAGCATCCGTGCCATCTTCCGGGTGAGGGTAAAGCTAAATCCGGCTTCATCTCGTTTTGGAAAGAAAGCAATTTTTAGGTCTGTAGTAGATGCTGTGGTAACTGCCGCGTATGGGTAGACTCCAAATTTGTGAGTGTGCCAACCCACAGATGGTTTATGTTTTGCCATGGTTCACTCCTTCACCATCAATGACAAGTGTGCCAGCATCACTTTCCGGACCTCTTCGTACACCGGGTCTTCGATTGATGCCCAGCTAAAGCCTTTCATGTTGGCGAACGCTGTACCGCCACCTTGAAAGTACCGGCGTCGAGCTTGGGTTCTTCCCACCACCTTTTTGAAAACGTCATGGATGGAGCAGAAAGCCACCGCGTACCCCCAGGATGTACCGTCATGTCTGGCGAATACGGTAGCGGCTTTGACTTTCGGATGGTTGGGGATTTGGAAGTGGAAATACCGTTCTTTATGCGTGGTGCTTTTATGCGGATGTTGTTCCATGGTCAGGCTCCTGTAGTTTTCTGGAAAGTTCAGAAACGGTTACATCTCTCCGGTTCGGGTGTGGTTTTGATTTGAACTGTTCCCAACGCTTTTCGGTAAACAAACCCATCATTTCGATTGGTCTTTCGTTAGGATACATCCACAGATATTTGATCAAGTATTCATTCATGGATCATTTCCTTTTGGCTTTACGTCCATGATACCGTGTGCCCGCAATCTCCGGGAAACCGTGCGCGGTGTAGAAGTTTTTCAGACACCAAACATCCAGATGCGGATTACGGGGGTAGGGTGAAACTAGAAATACCACATCGGTGTCGGTTTGATCTTGCCACTGCCGCAGTAATTTCAATAAATACAGCCCGACGCCGTTGCCCCGGTGATCCGGGTGAACGTACAGATTGGTCATCAGAGCAATATGGTGATTGTAGATGCTGACTTGCGCTGCTTTCGCCTCACGTTTGGGCAGATAGCGGATGACGAAGTGTGCTTTGTTGCCGAGCGTTGGGTGATGGGCCTCAAAGTAGAAGCCACGTGGGATGATCATAGAATTTCCATATTCTTAATTGGTATTTCTACTCGAACCATCCGATATCCATGTGTGGTATCGCGACCAAACAAAAGATCTTGTTCTGCGGCCTCATAAGAAATGAACGGTCCAGATATTAAGGATTTGATTTCGCCGTGTTTGTAGAATCCAACAAAGTATAGGTAAAGAGTAGTCACTTCCGCTTCTCCCGTTGCATTTTGGCTACACATTCCACGATGGCGCGGTTGAGGTCTGTACTATGGCGGTCAATAACGACACCTTCTGATACTGCACACCACATATCGTTATAGAATCCGCAGTTGATGTGCAATTTCTTCACCAGCGCCATCGCCTGTGCGTCGTTGTGGAGGGGCCAATACGGAGAATCCAGTTTTTTGACAAGAATCATGGCATCATAGTCAAGTTCGGCATTCGCTGCGCGTTCGGCAATTATTGTATAACCCATCGCCTCCGCACACAGCCGGGTCATTTCTAGATCAGTCATGTTGCTCATCCTAGCCACCCCACATAGATAACGATGAGGACGCCGATCACGCCGATCGCGGTCAGAGTCCAATCGAGTTGATTGTTTGGCCAGAAGTGGTGCCGTTTACCGTTCATGATTTAGTGCTCCTTTTCAATGTCCGTGGTGGGTGCGGAAGTTTTTCACTACAGCCAATTGTTCCTCAGTCAGCATATGGTTGGCTTTGGCGAACGCCAGCCCCTGCCACCCATCTTCCACTTCCGGGTAACTGATCTGATCCCGTACCGGTACGCCCTCGGCCAGGATCGTGTACCGAGTGTAGACCTCGTAGAAGTTGGGGGAGGCTTGGACGGTGAAGGGACCGAGCGCGAACTGTTGTGGGACGGTGGACGGGGTGTCGTTTTCAGTTCGTACTCGGATGGTGCCGTGATTGTTTTTCATTTCGGTTACGCCTTTGTGATTAGATTTGATTATTTCTGTGGTTTGATTGCGTCAATTGCACGAAGACTGTAAATCTGCCAACCATCATCACACCATTTTTGAATGTACGCCATATAACGAATTCCGTTATCTGGAATAGTTTTTAATTGAAACCAAATGTTGGCTCCACCATAACAGCCGCCGATCCAGGTGCCCCATTGGAATCCTTCGTAACCAACAACCTCATAACCTAATTGTTTGAATCGGTCAGGTGCTGCCTGTTTTCCTTCGTCTAGATTGGCATAACCACATCCGGTAAATAATAAGACAAGAGATACTATGTACGCATGTTTCATTTTAGCACTCCTTAAAGTTTAAATTGGTTATATTAAAATGCTGCATCTGCACCGGTACGGATGCCTTTCTCATCCACTACCATGCTCGGTGCCCAACCGGGTCCATTGATAAAGTGGAGCCACGTCTTGTAATCACCTTCTGTATCCCCACCCCACCTGTGAGTTGACATGTAATGTGCCAGTTCCTCAGGTGTGGTGAATACAGGCGAGATCGGACTTCCTTCGCTCACGGTTTCCCAAATTTGATACCCCGGCCCAGCAGGTGGTTCAGTCGATTGCCATGCGACGTATTCGGCTTTGTTTACAGGATCAATTCCGTCCCCGTCACAATGAGCACAGGTGCACCAGTCTTTGGATAGCCCAGCCAGTTCACCAAGTTTCTTTACCGCGATATAGGCATCCGAGGAGTCATGACCGAATGGTGCGTGTGGTGCTCGGCCACACAAAAACGTGGTGATTGCAGACACGTTTTTATCTTTTAATACTGCGCGATCCCACATCAAGCTATTGAGGTGTTTGGCGATGATGTCGTAGCTAGCCGAATATCCGGCGCGGCATTTTGGGCATTCTTTGTAATGTGGATTGACAAAGCCAGCCCAAGGAATGTTAAGCGGCCATGCAAAATCCAGTGCGACTCGTTTCAGTTCACGTCCCATGATGTTCTCCTTTTTGATTAACCAATTGATAAGAGTGCCGGGTTAAGTACTGTACCTTTCTCGTTAGCTTTCTCTCCCTCGGTGCCAATTTGGGTTTTCAAGTTATGCCATCTGCGTAATTGCTCTCCATGTTTCCAGCAGTTGGCTAAGGTCGCAACTGCACAGCCATACATGAACCCGGTGATGCCTTCCAGGTCGGCTATCTGTGAAGTGTCATCGGCGACTTCTTCAAGCGTTTTCCCGAGAGACATCTCAAGTTGCATTAATCGTGCCCACCGTTCTGAATATGTGATTACTGCCCCGCCGTAGCCATCTGAGTTTTTATTCTTGAGTTCTTGCCAACGTATTTCATCGGACAGTTCAATGTTGGCGGCACCGATCAGTTTATTTTCAATGGCAGTTTGTTTGATGTTGGCTTCTCGATCGATTTCCGCATAGCGTTCTCGACGTTTCCGTTCGTTCTCAGCCTCGATCCGGTTATCGTTTGCTATCTCTTCCGCCGTAAGAATCGGATTAGGACTTGGCCCAACAGCACTGTTGGTGTACCCGCTCAAAGCGCGGGACCAGTCACGATAGATTAAGTCTGGGTTAGAATCTTGATTTACGGTTATCGTGACGCCGTTAAAATCAAATTGTATGTCTGCGTCAAGATTATTAGCCAGTGTGATGGCCTCGGAGATTGTGGTTGTGACGCTTGATCCTATCAATGTTTCGATACTGAATAAAACATTTCTGATCTTTTTCGGCTTGCCGTAGAAAGATGTGAATCTGTTCATTTCTGTTCTCCTTTAGTCACTCTTTCGTCACATTCAAATGTAATTACAACAGGGGTTCTTTTACGTTGAAATGTTTCCTGATGCGGTCCGGAGTGTCCTTTGGGTAATTGACATTTGATAGTTGCGTGGTTATCCCCAAAGTCATCTCCGATGTGAAGCTCAGCCAGACAAATGTTACTCATGATCAAGTTTCCTTTTTACGTTGAGCGGCAATTTTTGGTACAATTCTTCATCGAACTTTTCGGTTGTGAGTTTGTACGCTCTTGCCGCAAGGTCATATGCCCATCCTGCGTTACCGCAAAGGGCATCTCTGAAGGCTTCCAACTTGATCAAATCATCCCGTAATTGGGTGATGATCAGATACACGTTGCTACAGCTTTTGTCCGCACCACCCTCCAGCAGAAACGTCAGGAAGTTATTAATTTCTTCAGGGGTGAATCTGATCGGCGGACGTTTTACACTAGTTTCTGATCCCGGATGGTTGGTGGTTGGGGTATGGGTGGTAACAATAATTCGAGCGCCCACGCCTCCGTTTCTTTTGGTTTTACATCCGGAATCACATAGATCGTGGGCTCCGTTCAGACAGTTATAGCACTGCCTACCGTTGTAAGAGGTACATTTACACGGGTGTAGCATAGTCATTTCCTGCCCTCCTTTGTCATCACTAGATCGATCATCTTGCCGTATTTCTTTTCCCAAGCTGCTGTACCGACGTTCTTCAAAAACCAGTCGGCCTGTGCGGGCGTCATATTCACGGGGAAGTATTTGTGATACCATGTACGGCAGTCTTGCAGGGTCATTTTCTTTTTGCCGGGTGTGGCGTTATGTAGCCGCAACATTTCCCGCTTCATGTCATCGATCACCAGTGACCGTTTGACTTGCCCCAACATGATGTCTTCGGCCCAACAGTGCACGACGGGTTTGCTACCCCAACGGTTACGGATTGCCCGGCGTAGCGGCATTACCGTATTCCACCATTCTGCTTCTCCTGTTCCGCCCCACGTATCAAGTAGGTAGAAGTCGAATGGTGCTTGGTGCAGACGGTCACTGGTGAGGTATTTCATAATGTCGGAATGCACCGTATCGTAGACTCCATTGGCGCAGAGTTTGATTACCTCTTTCGACTTCTCCACGACCGTTACTCCAGTAACACCGGGAATTTCGGTCAGTCGTTTGGCCACGATGCCTAACCCTAATCCGCCGACCAGTACCTCGCCTTGCGGTTTGACCGTGTACAGCATTTCTTCGATTTGATTTAATTCTTCCGGCAGATCGGTCATCCAGATTTGTTGCCTTTCACACAATTCGTGGATCAGTAACGGCTCATCGAGTTTGGCGTTGAGTGGTTTCACGCCTCGGGTATAGGCTTGCCGCATGCCGATCACGGGTGTGGTACCGGTTACGACCCGGTGTTTTACAGAGAACTTGCCGATTGTCTTTTCCGGTAGGTCGATGGGGGATTTGTACCAGGCGGGCTGATATGGTGTGGTCATTTCGGTTTTCCTTTCCTAAGTATTTCTCGGTACTTGTGTGCTGCTTTTATTGTTTTCTTGGCAGACGGAGCACTGATATTTCCGGTACGCATGATTTTGTATAGTGCGTCATACAACGCACATCCGAACCAACCCATTGCCGTAATAGCCATGTCGTATTCGTAATTGGCGGTGCTGAGCGCTTCACGTTTCTTGGTTGCATCTGGATCGTGCTGCCGGCAATAGTGCTTGCCGTCCTTGGCAACGATAGACCATTTACGTTTACATTGGTGCGATCCTCTGTACCAACCGTTACTGTAGGTATCTACCTTTTTGGAGCATTTGGTCGGATCTAGAGTTGGTGTGGATTTGGTTTTCATGATATCTCCTGAGATTGTTTTAATTCGTCGCGGACTTTCATCAGTAATTTGCCGAGTTTGTTTTGACCGACGCCGTTGCATACGCCCCAGTAAGTGTCATACCAGTAGTTATGCTCGATCAATTCTTGTTCTCCCGTTTCCAGAAGTAATTTGGCCAATCCTGGATTTGAGAATTTGATCCGAAGAATATCGAGCATGATCGTGTCTTTCACCTGCTCCCAGTCTTTTCGTAAAGGTAAGCTGCGGGCACGGTGTTTGGCTTGTCCCGGCGTAGCACATGCCGTAACCCAATCGTGGTGTGTTTGATTGGTCATTTTAGCGGCTTGGTAGGCGTGTTCTGCTGTCAAGTACCATCGCCCGTTGTACAGCAGGCGGGATGTGTGGAAGTTGCTGAGGAAGGCCCAGTGGCCTACAAAGGCGGGTGCGGTTGGCATCATCATTTCCTTTATAAAAATAAAGCCGTTTTCGATCCACCGAGACGGTGCTCGGAGCGCTATCAGCCTCCCGGCCAAGGTGCGCACGACCCTCATATTATTGATTTCAACCTGCCATTCGTAGCCTGCGCATTTCCTTGCTAGGCACTCTATGGTCAACTTGTATAGCTCATTCACGCCGGACGCTTACGTTCCGCGTCACATCAGTGTCGCTACTGTCCGAGGGCAGATTTACCACCGGCCTCGGCTCCGGTGAGGTCTATTTGATGGCAAACGGTTTTGCGCCACGTGGAACCATTTTCATCGTGACTGCACCTTTTTCCATTAACGGGCACGGCGGGCCAAGCGGATCAAGTTCACCTTCCATCTCGTACCCTGTTGGCCAGTGTGATATTTGGCTTGGGCGGAATGATCCGGCCCATATGCTAACCGCTTCATGTATGTACTGACGCATCCTTTCTCGGGATACACTCGGCACACGGATGACGGACACAACGTAGTGATCTTTCATTTCGGTACCTTTCCTTTCTTCTGTTTTGTTTTCATCTTCTGCATTTGTTGCCGGAAGTAATCACCACAGAACTTTGGCGGGTTGGCGATTTTGGCTTTCAGTTCTTTTACCTGCGATTTCAGGTTGCCGTTTTCGCGCTCGATCGCGTAACGATGGTCCATGGTGCCGACCGCGAGTAATATGGCGAGTACGGTAACGATGCCTGCGAGTATTTCGACGCGGGTTGTGTATTTCATATCACACACTTCCCGGGTTTATCTTCCGTGTCAAGTTTGGCAAGTACAGCACGACTATGATTACAGTATTCTAGTGCAGCCCTTGTTCCGGCTAAATCTCCAAATAAATACAGCATACCTTCAAGAGCTTCTTTCAATTCCGCGATCTGCTGCTTCGCCAATTGCAATTGATAGTGCGTCACGGTCGCATTCGGTACATTGGTGGATAGAGCGGGGCCAAAGGTGTTATGCCTGATATTGATTTCTTTGTCGGTGTTCATTTTGATTTCCTCTTTTATTTAGTCAGACTTTTGATAGTGGCCTCACATGCCTTTTCCCAACCCGCCGCGTCGTTGGTGAAATCACCGTGCTCCATGGTTCGCAATTCTTCCATCACCCGATCCAGTACGGCTTGGCTGATGGTGTCCGCCGATCGTACGTCTTTCAGTAACCGTTCGGACACTAATTCCGCCGCCGCGATCATTTGTTTCAGTTCATCCTTCTCCCATTGCGGGGTGGATTTTGCGATCAGGTCTTGGTAAAATCGGCCGTAGATCGCACAGGCACGGCGGAGCAGGGTGATTTCGGACGGGCGGAGGTCGATGCTGTAGGAGGTGCTCATTTTTTGGTTATCGCGGTGAAGAGCGCAACAAAGCCACAGAATACTCCTATCGCTAACGATTCCGGAGTTTGTGTTACCCACGCATATCGCGCGAGTCCTACTCCACATCCTATCATGTTCAAGATCGCCAGGAAGTATGTGATCATGATATTTTCTCCTTCACGAGATAGATCTTTTTCGGATCGGGAAACGGCTCAGTACCTTCCCAATATTCCGTGACCGCGACAAAGGTGCGAACTTTGGGAACCTTCAGCACGGCTGGAAAGCGGTAAGTGACCCAGTCGCCCAAGCCCTTACCCGGCGCGACTAGACGGTGGTTGAAGCCTTCCACCCGGTCGCGGATTTCATGATCGATTTTCATTTGCTTTTCCTTTTCGGCTTCATTTCTTCGTGAATCGACTGTAGACCGGTTATGGTTTTTGCTAGCAGACGTAAGCGTTCCCGTCCTTTTTCTATCACGAAGTGCACTGCAATTTGCGGTGTACTTCCGGACGCAGCAAAATTATTACCGTCTAAATACGCGGTATATGCGGGTGCTTGGTGGTTCTGGTTTTGGTACACTTTGATACTTCGGCAAGGTGATACCACGCAATAATACCAACCTAAATTTTCCCAAACATCAGGTTTCCATCCCGACCCTAAACGATGAGCCAGTGTATTTGCGGACTTCACAGCTTGCCGATACATTTGGATCGAGCAACCACATCCGCAAGCAGGGGAGCAATAAATGTTTCCTCGCCTACGGGCTACCCAACTTAGTGGTTTGCTCATATCAATTCCTTTACTTGGTTAGCTGGGACGACAAACACCGCCCGCTCCTTTGACCAATACCCCGGTGTGGGGAAGTCGGTGAGGTGGTGTGTTGGCCTCCCTTTCTTTTTATCTCTATCCCACCGCAAATTCTTTTCGATCGGTCCGCGCCCAACTACGACATTGACATTTTTGACCAGATAGATATCGGCGACGAACGTTGCGTCGTGTCCGCAGAACAGAACATTGGCGCCCATGTAAGGTTTACTCATTTGTCTTTTCCTTGGTTAATCAGCGTAAGGTATGCCGGGCATTTGCCTTGTTTGAAATAGGCGCAGCCGGTGGTGCAGACGTCACCCGTCTTATCTTTTATCCCTATGAACACAACAGTCGTCAGGTCATGTTCTCCATCGTGCAGAAACTCACACCCTGCGTTGTAGAACTGATCCAGTGTGACATGATCATTTACCCGTTCGTGTTTGGGCGTCGCCACTCCACGGCTGCCACGTTTGGTATTCGGACGGACTTGGACGGCAGCGGGTTTTTGTTTCGGCGGAGCGACAATTATCGTAAGCTCACCACGATTCATCACGCCGAGCGTTTTGCCGATCTTGACTGTCTTTGGGGCAATCTTCGGCTCGTACGGTGACGGATTGTATCCCGGACGTTTGGTATTTTGCCGGGAGCAGGTGCTGATGGCTCGGCCCCGCGTGTTGTAATCAATCGCATCGCGTTGTGCTTGGGTTACGTTGGTGGAGAAGGTGGCCATGATCGTTATTTCCTTTCTGTTTTGATTGTGAATTAGAGTGTGATCAGCAATATCAAAATTATACCGATCATTATGATGCCGTCTGCCTTTGATGGCTCCGGTCCGTGCCAAGGTTTTGGCGTGTTGTCCCGCATGTGGTTAATGTTGTTTTGCATAGTTGACTTTGTAGTCGGAGATCCATGAGCAATCTCCAAACCGGAGTCGCCACATTGCAAGACGGCCGATATTGATCGGGGCTTTCGGTTTCCAGATCAGGGCAAGGTCAGTGCGCCCGCCGGATGTTTTCATGAGGTAGGCTTTGGCAAACACCTCCGACACTTTAGTGGCCGTTGTATGACCCTCTTCTCGCCACAGTTTGAATACGCCATCTATCCAATCCTGCGGATTACCTCCGGCACCGAGTAGCACGACCCCTTCTTTGTCCGTTTCGCACAGTTTACTGAATGGTGCTGTGGTTACTTTCATTGTAATTTCCTTTCCAAATTAAATTTTACATTGATCGGCAATTTTCCTCATTGCGATTTGGTATTCCTCGTGCGTCGCTTTGGGATTGTCGGTTACCCATTGTGATTTCAGTACCTCGTACCGGGCAAAGTCCGGTCGGTAATGCGCTCTCGGTGCCGGGTTAAAGTAACGGCGTTCACGGAAGGCGATCGTTCTCATGCCGCCTTCCTTATCGCTTCGTTGTTCCGGGCCACCACTTTCACCGTGGTGCAGGGCGTGGAGGTGGTATTGGCGGAGATAAACTGTGGCGAGAGCTTGGCGTAAACCGCTGCCATGTTCAGCCGCTTCCGCTTTCCGGACGTCACGGTGGCGCGGAACAGTTCGCCCTCGTACGCGCCATCTCCCCGCTTGGCGAGTTTGGCTTTAAGGTCGTCGGCTGTGGCGCTGAGGTCCGCGATGCTGGCCAGCAATTCGCCGAGTTTATCTACGTCTTTGCTGAATTTGAGCTGATTATTCATTTCGGTTTCCTTTATCGTTGTTGGGCTATTTACAACAGGTGATGTTTCTTGGCGAAAGCTTCCAGCGCTGCTCGGGAAGTGAATCCGGCTTTTAGGGCAATGAGAGTGGTGAGTTTACGCCCTGAGTGCACCTGTATTGGTGACTTGATGACTTGGTATCCGTGAGATTCGAGCAAAGCCTGTTGTTCGTCCTCAGCTTTGTCCAGTGTTTGTAATGCCTTGATCGCCTGGCGTACAGCGACTTTCGTGGTGTGGGAAAGGGTGCTCATCGTATCTCCATTGTGGTAGGATCAAGTACGGAATCTGCCGGGTGTGGCGCGTTGCCGGACAGCACTAACTTCAACTCTCTCGTGAACGGTGCGACTTGGTGCGGGAGCAGATCGATTGTGCGTTTCGTGCCGTAGCGTTGTAACAATATGGTGACCATTTCCCGGTGATCGGCAGATTTAATCCCGGCCAACACGGATTGAAGTTCGTTGGGCGGTCGGAGTTTGATTCTGGGTCTCATGATGCTTCCGTCCGTTTCACACACTCCGCGCAACGTGATAGCAGTTCCGCACGAGACCGGTTCCTATCCACAGAACCTATTTTTAAGTTGTCACGGTAATCGAGCGGAGAAGCGTGGTTATAGCCACGCCTGACTAACTCTGCCGCAAGACGATCATGCCGCGATTGAAGTAACCGGGTATCCAACAAGCCCGTGGTGGCGTAGCCTTTCATTGAAATACCTTTGCGTATACTTCCAGCGAACATGTGCATCTCAACATGCTCACCGAGCAGGTGCGAACGACACATAATTTTTGGATCGACGGGCCACATTCTCATGATTGCTGTGCTTTGGCGAGGGCGGCGTGGGCGTTAGATCGGACGATTCTATACTCGTTATCCGATCCGCTGAAATCGTTGCGCTCCATTTCGCGCACACACGCCTGCAAAGCCGCAAGCAGATCAGGCGCAGCGGCGATCAGCTGTGCATTGGCTCTTTGTGTGTCGTAATCAGGAGCAGAGATAAACTTTTTTGGGAGCCCTTCCTGATCCACATCTTTGTCTGCCATCCCGTAAACAATGTATCCTTGGGCAGAGTGGATAGAACAATAGTGCGCTGTATATCCACCACAAACTCGCCATGGTCCAGGTGTAAATTTGTTTCTCATGTTAAAAGTTCTCCTGTATGTGAATGACGTCACCGAACGGTGCCTGATCCACGTGACTGGTGGATCCCCAGATTACCGGGTAGGACGGGGTCTGTGTGGGAAAGGATCCGTACATATCCGTGAGATACACTAAGCAGTCAGGTTGGATTCCCGCACTTTCCACCCAATCAAACACCGGGCGGAAATCTGTACCCCCACCGCCACGCGGATGGAGTTCCAGCGGAAGATCATCCACCGTAAACTCAGCTACCCCGTTCACCTTCGCGTCGCAGTACACGACATAGACGCGTTCCGGTTGGGTGTCTTCAATGATGGTGGTCAGTTCTGCTGCGAATTGTTCCAGCACTTTCGCACTGATACTGCCGGACGTATCTATCCCCACGACCAGTGGCCCTGCGGCTTCAGTCCGCATCCCCGGCAGGTACAGCCCACGACCGATAAACCGGCGATTGGGCGTGGACCAAGTGGAATCCGACCGGCTCACGCTTTGAAAGAACCGGCGAAGTTCCTCTCGCCAATCCACCTGCGGCTTGAGTATCTCGGTCACGATGCGGTCCAGTTCGGCCGGGAAGAATCCTTGCCCCTTAGCGTTGTTGACCGCCTGCTGAACAGAAATTCTCCATTCCTCACCCTGTTCCCGGGATTCAGCCGGACTCAACGCCTGTTCATCTTCTCCCGTAGCGTCTCTCACCTCTCCAGTCGGGCTTGGGGGAGCCTTACCCCCGTTCCCGTCGGCTGCGGTCGGCTGTGATCCGCCTGGATCGCCTGGGGAGGGGTTTTGATCGGGTTCAGAACCCCCTTTTCCGTTTCCGCCTTCTGAGGAGGGCTTTTTATCCCCACCGGGGTCGTCACCGTCTTCCCCCTGTGGCTTCTGGGTGTTGAGCGAGGCGCATACCTCTTCGGCAGACTTGCCTTCGTAGGCGGGGTCGAATAGGGTGCCCGTGGGGAGCGGTAATCCGCTTTTCTTCACCATCGGATTGATGATATAATCACAGGAATCATTCCAGATCTTCGGATCACGGTCACCACGCCGGAGTTGATGTTCCAGAGCACAGTGCATGATCTCGTGGGCCAGTACGCCTGCGCCTTCCAGGATCGGGAGGGTGTCGAAGAACGTTTCCGCGAAGCCGATTTTACGACCATCAACCCAGATGCTTTTGCAGGTCGGATCAATTACGGGTTCCAGTGACATGACAAGTTGACCGAAAAACGGATGATCCAATAACAAGGCACGGCGGGCTTTGAGGAAGCTCTCAGGTAATTTCATGTTGTGCTCCTTTATCGTTGTGTAAGGTCCCACAGCAGCAAGCCCGTCAGTATACTCGAGGTAACTTATCTGACGGTGCCACGCTTGGCGATGCTTGCGCTGTGGGTTGGCTGGTGATGAGGGAGAAGGGTCGGGTATCGTGAATTCCCGGCTTCTTCCGCCCTTTCGGCGTGCGGCACGGATCTCCTTCCTCCGCACCGCACGTTGGGCACTGATGCAGGATCAGTTTCATTTCTTCGGCGATCCCATGAATGACTGCATCTTTTTCATTATTGATGCGGCATCAGTTGCGACTTTCTTCCGCAATCCCGGGTCCGCCCGCACCACATCCGCCGTTTGCTTGGCGAGTTTGGTTTCGATCTCCTTCCGCATCTCCTCCAGTTTCGGGTCTCCGGTGAAGTTCAGCTTGGCCACCACACCGACGACTTCTTTCAGGTTTTCAAACAACGAATTGCGGAAGACGTTTTCTTCCTTGCTCAGCCGGTCTTTGGCGTGACTGACTGCTTCACCCAGGCGACGATATAAATCCTGCAGCGCGCCCTTCTGCAGCGTCTGCATGTCTTGTTCGGCTTGCGCTTTCAGTTCGGTGAGTTGTTGCTTCGGCACGTCGATGCGCCAATCCGTGGTGGAGGGCAGCTGCATGACGATGATGTCCAGTCCGAAGCGCGACGCAATACTTTTCGCTGAAGGATAGTCCGCTGCGTTGGCGAGCTTACCCTGGAGCAGCATGCCTTCCTTGACCGCTGCGGTGTAGTTACTCACGATCTTTTGTACCGCCGCTTTGTGCTGAGTTTCGAATTTGCGCATCGCCGTGAGGTAGTCTTGCAGCGCAGTGACCGGGGTCATCCGTACGCCACCGTCCAGCCACGGGAGCGTGTTGGTCATGTGATAGTCGTACGCCTGGGCCCGGACTTTGGAGGCGTCTTCCAGGTACTCACGCGGGATGATCGTCTTGTGGTAGGTGCCAACGCGGGCGTTCTTCGCTTCGAAATCCTTGGCCACTTTGGCGGTGGCGACCCGGTCCACCTTGCGGGCATTCCAACTGTGCTGGACAAACTTGACGAGTACTGCGCGTTCGGAGATAGTCTTGACAGCCATGGTTGCGTTTCCTTTTGTGTTGTGCTGATTAATGATTGAGAAGGATTGCTTGATTGCGCACCGTCCAGGAGATATAGCCTTGCGTCTCGGCCATTGCAGGATTCCGCTTGGTGATATCACGATATACCAGGACTTGAAAGTCCTTTGGAAGTCGATCAACGTACGCGAAGACGGCTTTGGCGGGTTTCACTTCTGCCTGGTGCACGAGCATGGAGCTCACTGCGTACAGCGCGGCCGCATTGTCCGGCACCAATGCGGTGTCTGGATGTTTGCAGATATCTTCGTAGTCGGGCAGTGAGCGGAAGACCCGGAAGAACCCGGTGAATTCGATCGCAGCGGCTTCTCCTACGGTGCCGGCGATGGTTTCCATAAAGCATTCATCCGCCATGCCTTGCTTCATGATGCGGGAAACGAACTCCCAGGAGCGAGGCGTGGGGAAGGCTTTCTGCGCCGGATCAAACTTGTGGAGCAGCTCGGGACGGAAGTTCAGGAACGCGATCACTGCCGCTTCCACATCGTGTGTCAGCGCCCACGCAACCCAGTCTTCCAAATGCACATCGTATTGAAGGTGGGTGAAGCGGTTGGCGATGTGGCTTGGCATCCGTTGGGTAGCAGCTCGGTCGGTCTCACGATTGCCCGCAGCCACTACGTCCCAGCCTTCCGGAAGTTCGTACTCGCCAATGCGCCGATCAAGGATAAGTGAACTGGCTGCGCTTTGTACGATTGGCACGGCTTGAACTAACTCATCCAGGAACAGGATGCCTTTGCCGGTACGTGGGAGGAAGGACGGAGTGTTCCAAACCGTTTTGCCGTTCAGGATGGTCGGGATACCACGCAAGTCTACTGCGTCGAGCAGCGGTAGGCGTAGGTCGATGAACTGGCGTTTCATGGCCTTGGCGACTTGGGCTACGGTTTGGGATTTGCCCACCCCAGGCTGTCCCCAGATAAAGCAAGGCTGATGGGCGGTGATAAGGGAGGTGAGAGCGTAAGCGATGAGTGAAGGTTTCATTTACGGGTTTCCTTTATCGTTGTGGATGATTTACAGCAGATGGTACTTGCGGGCGAAGGCTTCCAGTGCTGCTCGGGAAGTGAACCCGGCTTTCTCGGCGATAAGGGTGGCGAGGGTACGTCGCGAGTGCACTCGTATCGGGGAGTCGATGACTTGGTAGCCGTGTGATTCTAGCAAAGCCCGTTGTTCGTCTTCAGCTTTGTCCAGAGTCTGTAGTGCCTTGATCGCACGGCGGACAGCGACCTTGGTGGTATGGGAAAGATTAGCCATTTATACCACCACTTTTCTTGGCAAGGTCAATCAGATGTGCGTCGATCTCGGCCACTGCGGAGTTGCTGAGGGCTTTGACAAAGCCTAAATGCCGAAGCATCATGATGAACAGATCACGTTGGTCACTCGGCGACAAATCTTTTGGTTCGAAGATGACGCGGATGCCTGACATCATGCCGGTGGTTTCTACTCTCATGAAAGATTCCTTTATGGTTGTGATGGACAAAACGCTACTGTCCCCACAAGCGAACTCCCTTCACTGCAGAATTCGCTTGGAGAACCGATTGCGCAACTTACGCAGCCGACACCTTGATGAACTTGTGGTCAGTGTCCCAACTGATGTCGGACGCCGTGCCCCCGGCTTTCAGGAAGTCGGCGACGGTTTTTGCCGCTTTGTACAGCGAGAACCGTTTGTGGGAATCCGACCCGGCACGCTTCGGATTTTCTTTCACCAAGAGGGTGATCTTTCGGGTGTCGGCGGCGACGACGGTGGTTTTCTTTGCGGCTGCGGTTTTCTTGCTGGATTTCTTGGTACTCATAGTGGCGTTTCCTTTGTCGTTGTGTTGCGGGTTATTACTGCGGGTAGTTTCCAGATTGCTCTGGCGTTGCGCTCGGGCTGCTTTCAGGCGTTCAGCGGCGGCGGCTCGGGCTTGTTGCTCGGCTTCGGAAAGCTCCGGTATGGGCTTCCCGAGGATACGACACAGTTCACAGGTTGCAGCGTACGTCCGGACGATCAGCGAGTCAAACAATTTCTGTGCTGCTTTCTTAAGATCGTACGGTTGCGTGGCGTCGTCTTTGTTCATCACCGGGTGCAGATCGGTGGTGCTGGTGGTTTCCTGATCGATCAGGATTCCGGTGCTCGGGTCACGGCGCGGGAGATCGTGATTGAGTTTGATCACCTGCATTTCTTCATCCCGCACGGTGAGGTACCGATTGTGTCCGCTCTTCTCTTCCAGGAGTAGAAAGGTACGGTGATGACAATCCTGGAAGACGTACGGTTTGATCACTGGGATTTCTGGTGCTTTCCGTACCATTACTCGGAGTTTGGCGTTGGAAGCTTTTCCGGCACGTTTCGCTGCCCGTGCGATGATTGCATGGTCGGCGTCGATGTCGGCAGCGGTCTTTTTTGGTTCCTTTGCCACTTTACCCTGAATGGCGTCGGAGTTGCGCTTCGCAGCTGCGTTGGCTTCTTTTGCAGACATCTTCTTGGGCGGCGGCAGCTTTTTGATCACTTTCGGTTTGGCCATGTGATTTTTCCTGTTAGTGGAGTGGGACAATGAAACCGTTGAACTGAGCAGCTACACGCTCTGCGGCTTCAACGGATTTGAACACTTGTTGAAACGGCACGCCTCGGACGGTGGCGTACACTTTGGCCACGGCGCGACGGTAACGGGTTTTGGTGCAGCGGTTGAAGGTGGGTTGGATATTCATGGTCGGTGATCCTTTATCGTTGTGGGTAAAAATGAATCACGGTGTGGAATGTGATTCCCTACAGCCGACTTCCTTTCCGTATTCACCGTCGGTCAGACGTGTTGTTTCGGGAAGAGGGCTGCGGGAAAACATTCTTTAGGCGTTACTACATCTGCACATAATTATGTGCGTCACCGGATCAGCATCAACCTGGCGCTACGTGGACGGAATTTATGGATCACTCACACTGATCTCACGTTCTATCACGGCTACCACAGGCTGCGTATCACGGACTCCATCGATTTGGATTAGGGAGTTGCAACCGTAAGGCGCGGCGACATAATTCACAGGGAGCAACAGTGGTGTCGCTGGGTGCGCTCCGTAGTGTTATCGGTTTCTCCGCGTCATCTGCGGCATCCCTACTGACATCTTCGGTCTGAGCACTCAGCACCTACGCTGAGCTAATTTTGTGTTGTATGAATATGGCACCGTACCAGCCGACCTAATTAAAGTGTCAGCGTCAAGACGGTTCGCATTTTGGTGGGGGGAACGGATTTCATCCCACTCAGTTTGGTTCGGTTGAACGCTTCAGCCGGTAAGGGCTTACTGCTTGTCGGTGACCGCATCACGCGGGACCTATCAACACGGAAACTGAGTCCGGTTATTTATCGTCACCCTGAACTAGCGGAGAGGTCGGTGGCCTAACGAGTACTGGAGCTTGACTTTCTGCCCCGGAAGACCACCGATCCTCCGGGGGGTTGACCAGAATCACATCCTCGTTACTATGCCGAAATTATACTGCCGACATGTGCAATAAGTAAAGTATTAAATCACGAGCTAATTACCCTAATTAAATCAATGGCTTGCAAGTGCCATAAATTCATCCTTTACGAGCTTACTTTTGCAGGGGTAAGATTGGACCCGGTGCCGGGGTAGACGATAGGGTAATAAATCATTATGGCGAAATTAGTTCAGTATGAGTAACGCATCATCCGCATCCCGTTCCACTCCACGCATTAAGTTGCGTGGTAATGGACATTCCGCTCCACCGCAGCAACAGAAGAATAATTCCACTGCTGTATCACTCAGTACTAAACCTTCCAGACCCATTCTGCGTAACGGTAATAGACTCATGAAGGGTACGGGTCCGTTACCCGGTGCGGGTGCACCTAAAGGTAGTCAGAATTATCGTAACGGTCGGCTGGTGAAGAATGCTTTTATGGCTGAGTTGGCCAAAGTGTTCAAGTTGAAATCACGAGCCAATACTGTAGCGGGCTTGGAGGCGATCGCAGGGAAGGTGATTAAGTTAGCTCGAGCGGGCAGTATCCCTGCTGCCAGAGAAGTGTTTGATCGGATAGAGGGTAAACCAGCACAGATGATCATCGGTGATCCAGACAACCCAGTATTTTTCAAGGCTGTGGCGGAGATGTCAGATTCTGAACTAGAGCAAATCGCTAGAGGCTATACCGTGAATGGTGAAGCAACACGTGTTGATGAATAGGTGACTTTTTATGAATTATCAAAAACACTACGATCAACTTATTTTCCGGGCACGGCATCGGCATATTAGAGGGTATAAAGAGAAACACCACGTCATTCCCCGCTGTATGGGTGGTGATAACTCTAAACGCAATATTGTCCGACTTACACCGGAAGAACATTTTGTTGCTCATCAGCTTCTTGTAAAAATGCACCCTGGTTGTCATAAACTTGCGTACGCTGCAGGGGTAATGGCTATTAGAGGTGGTGCAAATAAGATATACGGTTGGCTTCGTAGAGCAATGGTTGGAAATACTCTTTCGGATGCAGGTAGGGCTAAGGTGTCAGCCGCAAGGAAGGGAAAGAAGTTATCTCCAGAGCACTGTAAAAAGCTTTCTGACTCACATAAAGGAAAAACAAATTCTCCGGAGGCCTGTGAAAAGATATCAAAGGCTTTGACGGGTAAAAAGCGTTCACCAGAAGCTTGTGCTGCTATTTCGGCGGGAAGCAAAGGGAAAACACTATCTCCAGAACACTGCGAAAAGATATCCAAGTTGAAGAAGGGTACACATCATTCGCCTGAGACGTGTGCTCGGATCTCTAAGGGTGGACGTGGTCTGAAGCGTTCACCAGAAACGTGTGCACGAATATCTGCTGCGCGTAGGCTTCGGCCGTCACCAATGTTGGGTCGGCACCATTCTCCGGAAGGAAAAGCCAATATATCTGCTGGACGTACGGGTAAGGGTTTGGGTTGGAAACATACTCCTGAGATGATAGCATATATGTCAGCAGTAAATAAACAACAGGCCATTTGGGTTGGTAAGAAGCATACAGAAGAGACAAAAGTTAAGATGGTGAAGTCGGCATTAAAGCGATGGTACGGTGACGGTTGGGAAGCTGTAGCAGTAGCCCGTGGACATGTGATTAACGGTACGGCAGAAAGGGTGGATTAATATTATGCGTACAACTATCCGGGAACTGAGTCAGAAGGGTAAATCACTTCAACGTCGTGTAGCCAAATTAGCTGATGATTCTGATGGTGTGTGGCGTACAGTTAGAGGTCGGCGAATATTTATTGGTAAAGGTGAAAGTTTTGATGACGCGTTGAAGAAAAGTTTGGGTGGTAAAAAGTCTGGGGTATCCCGTGATGATAAAAAGCAACAAGACGTAGAGGCTAAACATAAACCAGAAGATAGCCGAAAGTGGGAGTCAGCGCGCAAACCCGGTGAACATAAATCGGGTGATCCAATCCCGATGGATGAGCGTAAAGCATTCGGTAAAGGTTTGAAGGTTGGAGATACCTTTGATCATGGAATACACGGTAGTTTAGCTGGAAAATGGAAGGTCACCTCCAGGGACGGCGATTATTTAAAGATTCGTAATACAAAGACCGGGAAGGTTGAAGATATCCATGACAGTAATGCTTCTCCGGCCTTTTATAAGTAATTATGATCCAAACCGCCTTAGCCCGCAACGAGGTGCCCCCTCACATTAGGGCACAGGCGGAGTTAGAGCTCAGACGTCGTTACGCTCCCGCCCGCGAGTCACTCAAAGGCTTCACTCAGGCCACGATGCCCAATATCCTGTGGGGCTACTTTCAAGAGCGGTTGTGCCGAGAGCTGGATCAGTTCTTGCTGGATGTGTGGGCGGGGCTAAATCCGAGGCTGATGTTTATCGGCCCGCCTCGGCACGGCAAATCTGAAGTGGCTTCTAGAAGGTTCCCTGCGTACACGTTCGGTAAGGCTCCTAAGTCCAATTTCATCTCCTGTTCCTATGCTGCTCCGTTATCTCAGCGGATGAACCGGGATGTACAGCGCGTGATGGATCAGCCCGTGTACCGGCGCATCTTTCCTGATACCAAATTACACAGCACCAACATCGCCACTCTATCCGGGCAACCTTTACGTAACGCACACATATTTGAGATCGTCAAGCACTTAGGTTCATACCGTTCGGCGGGCGTAGGTGAAGGCATCACTGGGATGGGGTTTGATATCGGGGTGATAGACGATCCGGTGAAAGACGCTCAGCAGGCGAATAGTGAAGTGGAGCGGAATGGGATTGCGGAGTGGTATGAGACCACGTTCTACTCTCGTGCCTCCCCGCTGTCTGGCATATTGCTGATCATGACGCGGTGGCATGAAGACGATCTCGCCGGTCGGTTACTGTACAAAGCACAGTTTGAGGGCGGGGAGCAATGGCGGGTTGTACGTTTACCGGCGATTGCGGAGGAAGACGAGTTCGATACCGTGACCGGAGAATTGATCCGGCACGAGGGTGAGGCGTTACACCCCGAGCGGTATCCGTTATCCCGGTTGGAGCAGATACGCACGGTGTTGGGATCATACAACTTTGCCGCGTTGTACCAGGGCAGACCCGTGCCTAAGGGCGGCGGTATTATTAAGAAGGAAGACTTTAAGTTCTACCGACGTGCGGAGTTGGGTGAGAATCCATTATTCGATCTTGTAGCATTGAGCACAGACGCGGCGTTCAAGGACACCAAGACTTCTTCCTATGTGGTCACGCAGGCGTGGGGCAGGCGTGGGAACAGGCATTATTTATTGGCACAGAGCCGGAAGCGGCTGACGTTTTCCGGCACGGTGAAGGATTTACGGACGATGCGGGGTCGGTTTCCGAATACGAATGCGATCCTGATTGAGGATAAGGCGAACGGTCCTGCGATTATTGAAACACTGGCAAAGGAATTGCCGGGCGTGATCGCGATTGAGCCTCAGGGAAGTAAGACGGCGCGGGCAGAGGCAGTGGTTCCATTATATGAAGCAGGTAATGTGTTGCTGCCACACCCAGATGAGGAGCCGTGGGTAGAAGCATTTATGCATGAGTGGTTGAGTGTGCCGACCGGTGCGTTCTGGGACCAAGTCGATGCAGCCTCGCAGTATCTCGTAAAGTTTGGAAGAGTATTACCTGTTAATATGTCTACAGCGATGGCCGCAGAATCCGCGGTGGCAGCAGAAGACACCGGATCACCTTGGAATATGTGAGGGAGTAAAAATGACCAAAAGCGAAGCCGTAATGGTATTGGTGCGTGAGGGTAGGCGATTGCGTCAATCTGTAGAGTCCAACCGGCGGATCATCGCCGCGTTGAAAACTTTGAACGTGGAGGGTGATGAACTCCTATCCGTAGGCCATCAGCTAGAGTTGTGGAAGGCGACGGGTGATCCGTATCTACACCGTGCCCCACGCTCACCCTCATTCGCGGAAGTGAGTAATATGGAAGTGAGTGCATAACGATCATGGAAGTCGGACACCCAGTGACCACAGAAAACGGATCACACGGGATCGTGGCGATGCGGCATAAGGACGGTACGACCACGATAGACTTAATTGGCGGGACCACGATCCGTACCCGCCACAGTACGCTCAAAAGTTATTTCGATAACCCAATGCCGGAGGCGTCTATGGATGCAATGGTTAAGCCGGAACAAAGTACACGAGAGCAAATCCTTTCTATTATCAAAGCAGCGGGCGATGTAAGACTGTCCGCCGATGAGATTTATTCTCGTGGGTCATTTGCAGGTAAGGCTCAGGTGGCGAATGAGCTTTATGTGCTCTACCGCAAACACGCGGTGATCGGTCGGGAGAAGTACGATGCGGCCGAATCGGGCCGAGCGGTGTACAAGTATTGGCTGGTGCCGGGAGCAAAGCTGCCAGAGAATCCGAAGAAGGAAGTGAGCGAGAAGCAGCCAGAGCCAATTTTGACATCTAAATTCACGGTATTGTCCGCACCGGTACAATCGAAATCTAATTTCTCCATAGGAACGATGTCTGCCACGACAGGGATTGGAACTGGAACTATATCTGCGGGTAATGTAGTAGGCACTACACCCGCGCCCACTAACTTTAAGTTCCCTACGTATGGTGTATGCATTCATTGTGGTGGTAACTTAACTCTGGATCACGTCTGCCCCCGTGATAGAGTGAAAGAGCAGCCGATCAAATCAGATGAGAATGAAAAACATAACTTGGCCACGTTGAAGGATCTGTTTGCACGTCGGGCTGCGATTGACGCGGCGATTGTGGCGCTGAAGAAGGTGATGTACTGGGATGATGAGGTGACTCATGGGTAAAGGGATAGACATGGCCCGTGGGAATGCCCCACTACATGCGGCGGTGTTGGATGATTTTAAGGATCAGTTGCTGATCATACTTCTTAAACGATTGGGTGGTCAGGTATCGATTCCTGTGGCTGAGGTGGACGATACAGGGCAGGATATGTTGGCGTTCCGTATTGATGAACAGAAGGTATTCCATTTTGTGTTGAGGAAGAAGTCATGAGTGTCGCCACACTTGAAGATAGAATTGCACGGCTTGAGCGATTGGTATCGGAACTGGAGGCTCGTACCGTCGGATTGGTCACACTTGGGCCACAGCCTGAGAATGAAGATGACGTGGCTCGTCGTGAGAGTAAGACCAGACGACTTATTGACGCAGTAAAAAAGAAGCTCTCCCCGCCACCTATCGTTCCTCCTGTTGATCGCAGCCAACAAGTCTTAACCGACGGCAGTCCGGTTCCGGAAGATCGTTCACATACGCAAGATCGTGGTGACGGGCAGCAGAAGGATTACGTGGTATTGTCAGCAAATGAACGAAAGAAGGGTTTTGTGCGGCCGGTGCGTGATTCTTATATTCATGTCGGCGTTGGTGGACATGAGGTAGACCCGAGTAATCCGGCCAAGTCTGGATTAAAGGCTCCCGGTTGTGGCGTGTTGACTCGTATGGGGTTGATATTAGCTGAAACCTATGCGCGCGATCCTAAGTTCTATAATGGAACATTTTGTGTTGGTTGTGGTAAACATTTTCCTTTGGATCAATTTGTGTGGGCAGATACAGATGAGATAGTCGGGAGTTGAGTAGCGGTGGATAGCTTAAATAGGGGGTGTGCGATGTTTATTCTTAGCAAGCGATCCGAGAGAGGTTGTGAATGTTATCCGGAATGTCGGATTGATTGTACAGATCGGGAAAAATGTCTTGACACAATGCCGGAATATCAAACGAAGCTATATCGCGCAAAGAGATACGCGGCTGCGGTCCGTGCGAATTCTCCGCGTCCAGCATTGAGGTGAAGTAGAGATTATGACCATTAACGTACAGACCGCCTGCCCCATCTGCAATCGCAATTTCGCGACCAACAATGGGTTGTGGGTACATTTTAGTATGAAGCACCCAAATGATCCGTATCCGTTTAAGATGAACTGGTACGATAAGAGTAAAGAGAGTTGGAAACGGAAGAAGCAGAATGAACTTCAAACGTAAACGCTCAAGACGTCAGGTGCGTTGTACGATGTGCACACAGCATCGGTGGTTTGGTAATAACAAAGGCAGAAGAAGCTTCCGCGACGAGAAGCTGGCTGTAATCGCGAAGGAGCAACGTCATGGCTGATGCATTAGCTGAAAGAGCAAAAGGGTTGGAAGAAGATATCATGTTGCGATATAAACAAGGTCTTTTTCAGTTTCCTAATAATTTGCCGGAGTATTTGCTGCGACTTTCAAAGATGTATGGTCCGATCAGGATGGAAAGACTTACTCTGACACCACACGGTAATGGTTCCTTGCAAGGGCATTTCAGCGTACCAAACCATAAACGTGAACTACTAGAAGCATTGTCTAGAGCTATCTTAAGGGATAGTTGGGAGTGGGAGATTGAAGAGTTGTTAGGCGGGGATTGTTTTGTGCACATAACACGGTACGTGGGTGATGATAAGTTTATGTTAAAAGGCCATGATGAGCCTTCCTCAGTTTATGGAGAGCACTATGGCTGATACTTGGTTGAAACGATTCGCAGTTTCCTTTGTCCCCGGCGCGGGGTCTTTCTTCGCCCCGCCCGCCATTAAGGATCCGAGTAAAGCGGACATGCAGCGGGCGCTCGCGTACGTGGACCCCTCACGCCTTACAGCGTCTTGGGCTATCTCACCCTATAATCCAAGCTGGCTCGTGACTCGCAAGGGTCTTCAAATCTATGACCAGATGCGGCGCGACGAGCAGGTGAAGGCCGCGTTGAAGTTTAAGGTCGATTCCGTGCTGGCGTCAGGGTGGGAGGTGGTCAGTCCAGGGGATCAGGATGATGATTGGGAGGTCACACGGTTTGTGAAGGACTCGTTGGACTTTGTGCCGGGTGGGTGGAATCTGGTGTTGGTCAACATCCTCAGTGCACTCGCCTACGGGTATTCGGTTAATGAGCGTTTATATGAGGAGCGGGCACTCGGAGAGTGGAAAGGAAAATTAGTTTTATCCCGTGTGCAGAGCATCAAGCCACACTATATTGATTTCCTTACGGACGAGTTCGGGGTGTTGAAGGGCGTGCAGCAGCAGTTGACTGGCTCTGGTAACACTTCGCTGCCCCCTGCTAAGTTTATCCTGTACGCACACGCGCACGAGTTCGGGAATTTTTATGGTACAAGTGATCTGGAAGCCGCATATCGCGCGTTCTGGGTAAAAGATAACGCGTACAAATGGCTGGCGATTACGTTAGAGCGGTACGGCATGGCTCCGCTGTTCGCGATGTATGACCCGAACTCTTACACAGGCAATGCGGTGGAGGAACTGAAAAAGGTAGTGAAGAATATCCAGAACGCCTCACTGGGTGTGATCCCGCGAGCGACAAAAGATTCGCTGGAGCTATGGTCACAGTCGTTGAACAAGGGCAGCACTGAGTTGTTCCTGACCGCGTTAGATCGATTTGATCAGCACATTGCCCGTGGTATTCTCGTACCGGAGTTGATGGGCATGAGCTCTAACCAGGGTACGACTGGATCGCTGGCCCGGAGCCAGACCAGCGCAGGATCATTTTTACAAGTCGTCTCCCAGATTCAGCAGAGTGTGGCCGGGGAGGTGATGAACGCACAGGTGATCCCCCAGTTGTGTGATCTCAACTTCCCGTCCCTGCAATCTTATCCTGTGTTCAAGTTCCTGCCGATGACGGATGATAAGCGGCTGGAGATCATCACGGCGTGGGCGTCGCTGGTAGGCGGACAGGTGGTGAACAAGATTGAGGACGATGAGATACACATCCGCAAAGTGCTCGGGTTCCCGGAGAATGAGAACCCGGAGGTGTTGCCGAATCCTGAGACGCTTCCTGCGGGTGTAGGGCCAGACAGGAAACCGGTTGCGGTGAAGAAGCCAAATCCGTTTGAGAAGAAGCCCGCGATAGCCAAGGGTGGTGAGACGCCATTGAAGAAAGCACAGACGCCGAAGGTGATTGAGGCGTCAGAGTGGTCGGCGGAGATGCGGGAGTTTGCGGAAGAGCATGACGCGGTGTGGGTGGAGATGGAAGATGGTCAACGGGTGGCGGTTCCAACTGAGGAGACAGTGATATGAATAAGATTGCGGAACTGAGTCAGAAGGGTCAGGAGTTGAAACGTCGTGTTTCAAAGATGGCTGAGGAAAATGGGGTATGGAGAACTATACAAGGCCGTGCGATTTTTATCCCCACGGGTGGTTCAGTTGAAGACGCAATGAAGAAAGGTGGTTTGTCTAGAAAGGCTGCTGGTAACGCGGGAGGTAGCGGAAAGATTATAACTGGACCAAAGTCTGGATTATCCTTGGATAAAGCACACATTGCCTTGAAGAAGGCTGCAATGCGTGATTTGGTGAAAGGGAAAAGAGTTCGAGTGGATGGCGGATTTCGTTCTACTGGTGTTATTCAGAAAGTGGATAAAGTAAGATTCCGTGTACAGATATCTTTTGCTCCCGACTCTTCTGGGATGGGTTCTCTGGCTTGGCACCCTATAGAGGATATTCGTCCGTGAAGTTAAGCATCGTCGTGGCCACTAACCGAGGCATTTTATGGATAAAATGAAAGAAAAGGCACGACTGTTACAGGCTGAGGCAGAGAAACGTCCTCCTGGTAGTGTGTTCACATTTGAAGGCTTGTGTTATATCACAGTAGGTAAGAGGCCATCCAGTCTACGCCACACCAACCCGTACTTGCGGAAGCTGAGCGATCAGGAATTGGCTAAGGCAATTGAGAAAAGTGTGAAGAGTAACTGTACGGTGGAGGGAATAAAAGTATGAATAATCTTGCCATCCTCGCAACCGCCGATGCCGATGGGCGTGTAACACCCTCGACGTTACGCCAGGACGCCCGTAGCCGTGTTCTACAGCCCAAGGATAGCCCTACCCCTATACTCGCGTTCGCAGACGCGGCAGGGCGTGTTTACGCAGAATGGGGTGAATCTAAACACCCCCGTGATCCAGAAGGGGAGGATGGAGGGCAGTTTATATCAACAGGTAGCCGTGTCCCAGCATTTATCGGTACGCGGGAGGATGCGTTATCTAAATTCAAAACTAATGGCGTACCGGGGCCAGTGTTCCTTACCACATCGCTGACCGCAGCCCGCGCCAAGGCGGAAGACGCTCTACTCTATCACGGTGGCGGGCGAGCAGCGGTGCTGGAGGTGCGGGTACCCGTCGGGGAAGTGTTAAAGGCAAAGCCCGAGGGTGTATGGCCCGGACGGGGGTTCAGTTTTGTGCGGGACGCTGGGGTACCCGCCGCGTGGATATCCAAGATCACGGAGACCCCGATACAGGCATTTGCGGATGTGGAAGAAGCTACACTCTTTTACCTGCCCGTGGTGTTGAAAGATAAACAGCCAAAACAATACGCCATCTCCCGCCCACTCTACGTTTCCCGCCATGTGGAGAATGCGGATGAGATCATCACCTGGGCCAAGAGTGTAGGCTTTGACACCACGCTGCCCGCTGAGGATATGCACGTCACGGTCTGTTACAGCAAGGAGCCAGTGGATTGGCTACAGTTGGATCATGATGATGTGACATTGGAGATACCACCTGAGGGCGTGAGGACGTTAGCGTGGGATGAAGGGAAGCATCCAAGAGCACCAGCCGGAAGTGAAGATGGTGGGCAGTTTGTTCCTGAAGAATACCACGGGACGGTTGGAAGAGTTGCAAAGTCAATTCTTAAACGTGGGATCCTTCCTGGTTCTGGTGAGTCTGTGGTTTGGGCCGCATCATGGAAAGAACGTGCTCTTGAGTATTCACTGGAGAAGACTAGACAGTTAGGTTTGGACAAAGGTCTTTCACAAGAAGCCATTGGAAAATTAACATCCGCACTGGTGGTGTTTCGGCCCAGCGGTGAGATCATTGGACAAGGAATAAACATTGTCCCGGGCGGTGTCCCGGCAAAAGACATAGTAAGAATTGAATTTTATTCTGTTCATACTTTGGAGACCACTAAGCTCGGCGAAGTTCCGAAGCCAATTGCGGTTGTTCACCGGCATGGACAGTATGGGGAAGGATTGGCCTATGCTGTTGTGCCTCCAGCGATGTTGTTATCAGTTGATGAGGAAGGTAATTATGCCGACCGCACCCTCACTCACTTAGGTGAGGACGGTGCTATGGTTCTCCAGTTCGATTCTGCCCCATTAGCCGCCCGTCATCAATACTTTCTGGATCATGGTGCGAGTTGGGATTATGATGGTTACCATCCGCACATCACGCTCACGTACGCGGCACCGGCCGGATTAGACCTCAGCACAATAGAACCTTACACGGGCAGGATTGTACTGGGCTCGGAGGAGTTTCAGGAATTGGAAACAGGCTGGGCGGGGGATATTAAGGAGAATGCTGAGGAAGATGGGGGTGATCCTCGTCGCCTTGGTCCGGGCGTTTGGCGCACTATTCATGGTAGACGAGTATACATTCGCGATGGTCAGACTCCTGAGTTGGCTATACAGGAAAGTCTTTCTCGGGAAAGTAACTATGCTAAATTACGTTTAATTTTGACTGGGCGTATTCAAGATGAGTCACAGGCTAAGCGAGATCCAGATTTAGCTGAGATTGTAAAACGTGGTGAATTGTTTTCTACAAAGAATAAAGAAATGGTTTCTATGCGAGACGGATTGTGTCATTGGAATGTGGCTAAATTGTTTACACAGGGTAAGGTGGATACAATTGTTCTCGGTTATGCAAAGAATCCGTATGGTTGGGTTCAGCATACTTGGGGACTAAAGAATGGCTACGTTGTTGAGACAACACCATCAAATTTAGGTGCTAACAAATACTTTGGCATGAAATTATCAGCAAAAGAAGCAAAAGCATTTTCCACTTGGACCGAAAAGAATCGTCCAGGTAAGGGTATGGTTCGGACTGTAGAAGGAGGGCGTCTCCGTGATAAACCTTAGTTCTGAACAATTAAGTCATGGGGTTTCTTTGCCACGTGGATATTGGCGTAAATATTTGGGTTCGGAAGATCTAGTTGTCAAAGAGCATCACCAACCAGGAGGTCATGATCAGGATACACACGGAAATCGGCATACTTTGATGAATCAACGATTCAAGACTTGGTCACAAGTAAATAAAGCTGCCGATAAGGTTAGATTAGAAACCGGATTTGATGTTGAAGTTCTTCACGATTCTAGTGGTGATCCTGGTCGGAAGTATTTAATTGAGCGCGTACCGGGGAAGAGCATTCAATCTCGGCAGTCCGGAGAGAGTGATAAGGATTATTTGGTACGGATTATTAAAGGTGATTATGCGCAGAAAGATATTCCCACCACCATCGACTACGCTCAGATCAAGAATGATCTCGACGCACTGGAGGCTAAGTTCAAAGATGAACTCCGCACCGTGCTCACCCAATCCCGAGATGCGGTAATGGCCACGGTTAAGCGGAGTAAGGATTTGGCCAAGCTGCAAAAGGATATCGCCATCCCCTACGAGAAAGGGATACAGGACGTGATCCTGGCCGCGATGCAACGCGCGCTCACACGCGGGAGCGCAGACGCGAGTAAGGAGATCGGACGGGCGCGGAAGGATGTTAAAAAGAATTCAATTCAATCTTATGCCAAGACTCCCACCTTCACCCCACAAGCCGCAATCAAATGGCTCCGGGCCAAAGCGTTCTGGGTCGCGGATGTATTGTTAGGCGGATTGACTGAGGATATCCGTTTGGCGATTATCAATGGCCTTAAGTTTGGTACGCCGACCAGTGAGATCATTACTGCTATAGCCCAAACGTATATCCCATATTTAGGTGACCCGACGGCGGTGAAGGATGGCGAGTTGCCCACCGCAGCCAGACTGGAAACCGTGGTGAGGACAAACGTGGTCGAGGCGTACAATCAAGGTAGAATTGCTACGTTCATTCGGCCAGATATGATGCCGTTCTTGGATGGGATTCGGTACTCTGCCATTCTTGATTCACGTACGACACCAGTCTGTCGGTACCTACACGAGCGAATTTTTAGGCCAGAGGATATAACGATAACAGGATTAATTCCGCCAAATCATTTTAATTGTTTCATTAGTGGTCTCACAGGTGTGTTTACTGCAAAAGGATGGAAGAGTATTTGTAAAATAGATCGTGGGGATTTGGTGTTGACACATAAAGGGCGTTTTCGCCCTGTTACTTTTGTTCATCATAAACAATCCCCTCAGGTGTATCGTGGGAATGTGGTGCGTGTGAAGTTGCAGTTTCGGTCTTTGCGGAAAACTTTGGTTTGCACCCCAGACCACCCCGTGCTAACCAGCAGTGGCTGGAAAGCAGCCAAGGAGATAACCACATCTGATTCTGTCATTGCTCTTACTAAACCATGTGCAGGATGTTCAACACCTTTACTTCATGTTTCGGGTAATGGCGAAGAAGTAAAATATTGTAGCATTAAATGTCAAGTACGTTTTGAATATCGAACCGGCGCTCGTGATAGATTTGCTATCACAGCTGCTGCAAATGCTGCAACACGTGAAAAAGCTGTGAACGGTGATCACGTATTTCAAAGACCGGATGTTCGAGAAAAATCTTCGCTCGCACGGTTTGCTAGTAAGAAATTTTGGCATTCTATAACTGTTGGGCGTCGTGGGGAACTTAATCCCATGTCCAAATCGAGAAACCCCGAGTCAGCTATAAAAAACGGTAAGAGATTGGTGAAGAGGTGGCGTGACAATCCAGAATTACATCCGAATCACTCTATGATTAACGTATCAAAACGGCAACGTAGGATATATGACCTTGCTCGTGGTTTGTTTTTGGGTGGGGTGAAGCTAGAGCATCCCATTCGTACTCAGAAGTCAGTTAGATATGCTGATATTGCCTTGTTGAAACATAAAGTAGTAATCGAGTACGATGGGGGACATTGGCATACAAACTTGGATAAAGACACGTTGCGTGATACGGAATTGATGGCTGCTGGTTGGCAGGTTCTTCATTATAGGGACAAGATGCCAACCAGCAGCGAACTAAGGTCCGATGTGAATAGGTTGTTAAAGAACCATCGGAAAGAATATACATTCGGAGAAGTTACGGTGACCGACGTTGAAGTTAGACCCCTCCGCAGAAGTGTTTTGTTATATAACATTTCCGTTTTAGACGACGAATCTTACATAGTCGGCTGTGGAGGAGCGGTCGTTCACAATTGTCGTTCGCTTGTCGTTCCAGTTTCAGTAGGTGAATTGTCGCATGCGCCGGATTTCAAAGTGGATCCGAAGGTGTACATCACGGACGAGGAGATACTACACGCACAGTCACTGGCGGATGCGAAGTTTTTGGCGCAGGAAGATGACGTGCACGATCATGCTATTGACGATGAGACCGGAGTCTGGCGCACCGTCCGTGGCCGCAAGGTATTTATCAAAGATGGTGAGACACCGACCCAAGCCGTAAAGAGATCAATCGCAGAGCGCTCAGCCAAAGCCAAACATTCCCACATTCCCGCGACCAAAGAGCGCCAACTCAAAGCTGCTAAGTATGAAGAAGCCGTAGCCAAGTTGATCAACGGCAAGAATTTGGACGACCACGAGCCGTTCGATGTAATAGCAGGCAAGCATGCGGTAGAAGTGAAAACACTTCTCAGTGGCAAGAATCCGAAGCTGACCATGCATCCGGATTCTTTGGCACGTAAAAATACATTCCTGAAGAAAAAAGAGATGATCGGGCACACGGTGGCGATAGACGCACGTGGCAAGACACCTGTGTACTATTACCGTGAAGGGGTAGGGAGTTTCAGGCTGGACAATATGCGGACGGTTAAGGGTGCGGAATTGAAAGGGTTGATGAAATGACCTACACCGTAGTGGATGAAGCAGGCCAGTCTCGCGATATAGCCTCGAACGCGGGGCTACAACGGCTCCGCAGTGAGTGTACAGGGGCGCTAGCCGAGTTCCTAGACGCGGGTGAGGGTAATGACGAGCTGAGGCAGCGGATTGCGGTACAGGGCATGCAGCCCAAGGGTGGTGAGTGGGGTTACATCCCGGGGTTATTTGCGGAACTGAAAGGCCATGTGACGTTGAGCAACGGGGTGGTGGAGGACGAGGAATGAATCCCCAACAATATTTGAAGCCGCAAGAAGAAGTAAACATCACAGGCTGCGTCCGCTGTGTGCACTACCAGAATTCAGATATCTTTCAATTGTGTGGCCACCCTAACTCGGAGTACACGATCGGCAGTAAGAAGGATTTCCACACGTGTCAGCACATGCGACACAGTGCTGGTGGATGCGGTCCTGACAGGAGGCTGGCGAAAAATGTCTAACAACATGACCCGTGGCTTGACTGATTTCAACTTACCCCCTACGCCTAAGGGCGCACGGTTGGTTCAATTTGATAGCACCGGGCGGGCGGTCACGGAATCGGTTAGAGCAACAGTAGAGCACAACAAGTATCTAGAGCGTCAGCGGGCGATGTCAGAGCAGCAACGGGCTAGGCGGGCAAATGGTAGTGGTAAGGCAGATACAGAAACAGTGCGGCCATTGATGGAATTGTTGCGACTGGTGAATGAGGCAGAATGAAACTTTTCGTGGACATGGATGGCGTGATCGTACATCAAACCGGACGGGATGGGTTCGACGCAATGCCCTGGATGGATGATGGAAAAGAGTTATGGGAATATATCAAAGCGTTCAGCCCAGTTATCTTATCTCAGTTGTCCCCGGATATCTACGATCGAGGATCAGCGCAGAAAAGAATTTGGTGTGATCGGGAATTGGGTGTAGACGTACCGTTGATTGTAGTCAGAGCGGATACATTTCACACAGCCAAGTTTGTGTACGCGGGCGTGGACGCGGTACTGATAGATGACCATGCGGCGCAGCATCAGCAGGCGTGGGAGCAGCGGGGCGGAATATTTATTGAGCACAGATCGGCGGAGACTACGATTAAGCGGCTACAGGAATTGTTGGGCGTGGACAATTATTACGAGGCGGAGCGAGCGTGACAACGGTATATTTACTTATTGGTCTGTGGGTGGCGTTCAATCTGATCGCGCCGTATGCGGTATTGTTACGTGCGGAACCGATATCATGGGGTCGATTGCCCGCAGAGTTGCTGACAGCGGAACGGGACAGAAACGTGCGATTCTACATCACAACGCTTAATAATTCATATGGCTACTCCGTGTTCTCACCGTTCCTGAATCTGGTGGTGTTCGATAAACGCTTCTTCGCCCATGCTTCTCCCTCACTGATGAGGTTCGTAATCGCACATGAACTTGCGCACTTCCACCTCAACCATCACAGGAAAAGATGGGTAATGGTGTTGACCGGATTGGTGCTGATTCCTGCTGTTCGCAGATGGCTGTTGCGGATGGAGGATGAGGCGGATGTGGAAGCGGTGCGGCGTACAGGGCTTGAGCGTAAATTGTTTCCGGAGCTTCAAGGGAAAGTATGATTGGAGTTTCTATACATGATTTCGGACAAACGCCATCGTTCTTGGCACCGACGCCAGCCTTCTCATTTTTCGAGTATGCAATTCAGGGTCAACTTGTTAATTTTGATGTCTTCGAGTCATTAGGTGGCGGCTGGCACGAGTACAGGCAGGGAAGGTTCGATTTTTATGCTCCTGGTTGGTTGAGTGGTTATGATGACGAGGACGTGGAGAAAACTCCTGTGATGGTCCGCGGCAGGTCGTATTCTATGTTTGGTGTCGGATGGGGGCACAATGGACGAACAGAAGATTAGAGATCAGTTGAAGAAACTGGAATCCAAAACGGAGTCCCGGAGCGATCGGCAATTGGATCGGCTGAAAGAGTCCAAGTGGACTGGTCGGATTATTGGAGTATTGGTCATACTCTTGGTTGTGCTGGCGGTGGTGGTGGTGTTATGACCGACCCAAAAGTGAAAGATAAATTCCCGCAGAAACGTACCTATCGTGGTGCTCCTGCCGTCACGGAAGCCGATACCTTACTGGATCTTCCGGGGTTACAGTTTTCTGAATCCGATTTGGCTTCTATCAATCACTCTTCGGCGGGGGAGAATTATGGGAGAATTTTGTACACCTTGGCTTGTAGGTGCTTGGCTGGTTCTGGCGCCGCTAATGCCATTCTTGAAATCGGTTCTGGAGGAAGCAGCATTACTTTTGCCAAAGCATTGGGAAAGGTTGGTGATAGATCACCTAAACTTTGTTCCGTCGAGATTGATATCAACAAGCCGAGCTTCCATGATGTGGAGGTCGTGAGCAGTTTGGATGTGGATTGGCAGGTGGTGCACGGAGACTCACTTAAGGTTCCGTTGGACAAGGTGCCGTTCGCGGCGGATATGCTGTACATAGACGGGGATCATGGCGGCGATCATGCCATTGGTGATTACCGGAAATTTGCACCTCTCGTACGCGCAGGCGGGCTGGTTGTGTTTGATGACTATCCGACCGCGCCGGGTGTGGTCAATGGGGTATCGGCGATTGTGGAGATACTTAAATCGGAAGGCGTGGTCGGGAAGGTGTTAACGTATAACACGCAGGATAGCAATTCGTTTTATGTGATTCAGAAGTAGAGTTTCATTTCACAAGGAGTTTTCGCCATGAAGAGCGAAATGTTTGATGTAAAAGTCGAAGAGTTCGAAGACCCCTCAATAGGTAGCCATTCTCGTAGATTAGTTATTCTGGCTAATTTGCGGAAGCGGACCAGGATAACGGAGGCGCAGCAGGCGCTTCAAGAACTGCATATCGTGATACGGACTCTGATCAAAGAATTTGAAACTTCAACTGCGTTGCATGTCACGGATGTGGATTTGATCCCGATGGATCGGATGGACGGGTCGGACTATACCGTTCCGGAGCCTATCGTTCGTATCATGGCGGGATTATGAAAACCATCCCGCAGTGGCCGAAGATGCGTTGGTGTTTGCGGCGAAATGGTCAGATTGGCGGAATTATTTTACAAGGAGTTACGGTAATAGAAGGGGCACAAATTTCTATTGATCAGTGTATCTCCCATACAGAGTTGGATCGTTCCCGGTTTCCGTTCTTGTACTGGTGTCGGGAAGAAAGGAAAAGAATTCGCCATAAGATTAATAGTTGTATTATTGACAAGGTGTCAGCATGAAGAAAATTATTATGGGTAAGATGTTTTATACATGGTTTAACAAGGAAAAAGTTAAGACACCGACGCTGGACGAGAAGACAGCAAAAATTGCTTTCAAGGCGGGTTTTGTTTTGGCTAAGCAGTGTGCCAGGGAATTTTCATGAGCAAGATATCAGTCGTACTTTGTGTCTTGACCCCGACGCCATTCCTTCGCGCCATGACAGAATTCGCGATTAGGACATTGCGGATGCACGCGGATAATGAATTTGAGTTGGTAGTGGTGGAGGCAGAAGGAAATTATTTTAATCCGCAATACAGATCTGGGTGGGCTGACGGCACTGCTACGGTGGTGATGTTGCCTTTGGAGGAACGAGGAAAAACTGACGGGGCAGACGTCTATCTCAACTTCACACCTAAGATCGGTTGTGTGAAGGAACTGAACAAGGGGTTGGAAGCGGCCACCGGGGATTTCATTGTCTGCACGGGTAATGATGTGATCGTACCTCCGCACTGGGACACAGAACTTTTACGATGCTTTGATGAGCGGAAGGACTGCGCCTTAGCTTCTTTATCCGCGCTGGAGCCGGGCTGGGTCGTGGGACCAGCACAGACGATGGACATGATTGTGGAGGGTAACTATTCTCCCTTCTGCATGTTCCGCAAGGGTGAGGTGTTTGACGAGGCTTACACCAAGATATACCAAGACAGTGATCTGGTGATGCGGATATATGAGCGAGGTCAACGGGCGTATCGCTCCTGCCGTGCCCACGTGCACCATCTTTGCCGCATGACCTCCGACCGGGTGGATCCCACAGGGCATGATCGGCAATTGGCTCAGGATGAGCAATTGTTTTATAGTCGGTGGGAGAAATCCCCGCTGATGATGTTCGGGATGATACGGTACGGGCGTTGGCAGTATGGGCTGGAGCATCAATCTTTTACCACTCCGATAAATCGCCATCTGCTGCCGAGTAAGAGCGGGGTGTGGTGATGTATAAATACCCGCTCATGCGTAACAACATCATCCGCGAGGATCTGGACGCGGTGATCGCACATCTGCAACAGGACAATCCACAGTTAACGCAGGGTGAGCAGGTACGTTTGTTTGAGGAGGAATGGTCACGGTGGTTGGGCGTCAAGTACAGCGTATTCGTTAACTCTGGTTCTTCCGCTAATCTATTGTCAATGGCAATATTGAAACGTCGGTTCCCGGAGGGTGGGGAAGTGATTGTACCGCCGCTCACGTGGGTGTCGGATATCGCGGCAGTACTGCAGAACGGATTCCGCCCTGTGTTCGCGGATATTGATCCGCACACGTTGAGCATGGATACGGATCAGATACTGAATAAGATCACGCCACGTACGCGTGCAGTATTCCTCACACACGCACAGGGGTTTGATGGGTTGACAGATAAGCTGCTAGAAGAATTGCATATCCCACTGATCGAGGACGTGTGCGAGTCCCATGGGGCTACACATAACGGGAAGCGGCTCGGGAGTTTTGGCTGGATATCTAACTTCTCGTTCTACTATGCGCATCATCTCAGCACGATAGAGGGCGGGATGATCTGCACCAACGACCATAGAGTTTATCAGCAAGCGCGGATGCTGCGGTCACATGGGTTGGTGCGTGAGATCAGCAACGCTTCTGTACGGGAGGCGTGGGTGGTTGGGCATTCTGATCTCAATCCAGAATTCATTTTCAGTATGCCCGCATACAATGTGCGGAACACAGAGATCGGTGGGATACTCGGTCGGTCACAGTTGAAGCGGTTGGGGGAAAACATTGTCAAGCGCAATGGTAACTTCAATCGGTTTTTGAATTTATTGGATCCGATGAAGTACCGGACTAAGTTCAAAATGTGGGGTTCCAGTAATTATGCCTTTCCGCTGGTGTTGCAGAAACCAGATATCGTTTTCTGTAATCGTTTGGAATCGCGGATGCGTGAGGCAGGGATAGAGTTCAGACGCGGGAGTTCCGGTGGCGGTAATCAACTTCGGCAGCCTTACCTGAAACACCTGATGCCGGAGGGCTACTACAGACAATTCCCTGAGACTGAGCATATTCATTTCTACGGTTACTATTTGGGCAATTACCCGGACATGACCAGTGCGGAAATAGATGAAATTTGTGCTGTGGTGAATTCGGCATGAAAATAGTTCAGAAGGTATAAAATGGAAAAGCACGCCGCTTGTCAGTACAAGTGTCAAGGCTACACAATGGACTTTTGCTGTGGAGAGTTTTGTGAGTTGTTAATTACTCAGAGAAAACACCACACAGAAGGTTGCCAAGTTTGCCAAGTCAGTGGTTTTCATGTTTTGGATGAAGGCGGTTATCTCACGATGTCCGAGAAGATAAGCAACGCAGAATGAAACGCACTACAGATTACCAGATCGCCAAGGAGGTCATGCTAACGATGGTTGACCTTGGCATGAACTATATCGCGCCAGGTGGGTATTATGATGACGACGCTGATCTTGTTGACGAAATTATAAAGCGTTGCGCGCTTTCCGATACCAGCGTCAAAAAGAATACTGCGAGATTGTTCAGGGTATGTAATAAGCTCTGTCATTGTGGTATTTTCTACGGCGTCGTGGCAGGGACGCACAAAGAGTATTTTGGGGAGCCAACGAAGCAGCGAGAATTCAGGTTTACTGATCCGTCCTATTATCTTCGGCTCTTACCAGATTACATATATTCGAAAGGTATGGAACCTGACCGGCAACGTGAGGCTAAGTTCTTGCTGCGACACTTTCAAGGAGCGCGGAAGAATGAAGATTAAACCAGTTATAAAACACAAGCGTGGCGCGCCCATGAGGGCACAACAGAATAAGCGGTATATTCTATCGCAGGACAACGATTGTCACTGGTATGTAATCCCTGTGCTGAAACTTAGTGCGTGGGATGCATGGTTAAACATACCAAGCGATGACGAACGCAGTTGGGTTCCCCCGGATTTCGCTGATCCTGTTGGCGGAAGCCCAAGTCTCGTTACTTTTGAAAACTATCAGAACCCAATATAAGGAGAATCAAATGGCTTCTTTTCCTAAATGGATGAAGGTGGTTAGCTTACCGAAAGAAAGTCCCGTAGTGTTCGAGATCAATCACAAGCATCCGGGGTTTTGGTTTGAGGTTTTATTATTTTATTTCCGGAAGTTGGTGGGGCGGGATTGTTATAAATATGGTTCCAGGTCTGTGAGGCCAGATAGCTGTCCTGACGGTGGCCCTATTCTTGATAGCACTGAAAAGAAATTGGTGAGACCATGAGTAAAGTTCCCTATCGAGATATGTGGGCAGGCGGCACCGGTCCTGTAGTTCTGTCCCACCCGTTGACAGAAAACGAGTTGATGGGTGCCGGGGTTGTGTTGGGTAAAGAGGGGCAGATCATTCAAGCGTTGCGGGGTTCACTTGAACAAGCAAAGGTGGAACTCGCTGACGAACAACGTCATTCAGCCGAATTGAGAAAGCGACTAGACAAGTTTTCTTGGATTTCTGTTAGTGATAGGGTACCGGAAACTCGTTACCCGATGCTGGCTGTATGCGTTGGAAAAGTCTACCGGCTCTGGTATAGCTCGAAAGAAAAGAAGTGGCATCAGCCACCCGACCCAGTTGGTGTGTGGGACGTTAAGTTTTGGATGCCATTACCGGAGCCACCTAAATGCGCCATTCGTTACAGGCAACCGACCTAAAGGCCGGAAGATTGTATCAACTTAAACCAGCCGGGAAATCTGTTTATGGGGCTATTGTCGGAAACTTACGTATCATCCACATCACCAGTGATCGTAACATTGTGACTTATCTCAACACAGCATTTCCACAAAGTCCGCCAATTTCTATAGGTAGCCATAGATTTCTGATGAAGGTTGAGCACGAAGTATTTGAGCCAAAATCTGAACCAGGGAGTCACAATGAGTAACAACGCAGACAAAAGGTTTGGTAGATACGTTGATGCAGTTAACACCATGTATGGTCAATGTGCGCAGTGTGGCGGCAACCTAACTTCGGATCATCAGTGCCCACGGCTGAGTGACACAGAAAAGACGTATCCTGAAATGTTCCGTTGTAAGATATGTGGAACAATTTGGAGGAGGCATGCACATGTTTGGTCTCTGAACAATCCGATGCAGAAACCCGGTGCGTGTTGTGATAACCATCCTGGATTTCTAAGTGTAATTGAGCCGATACGGGAGTGTTTATCAAGAATTGCTTCACGGTCCGCTGAATATGATAAAAGTAGAAATTTAGAAAATATAATTGCAAATCAATCAAAGCGTATTGAGGAGTTTGATTCTTGCATTCATCACGTCGCGGAAGCGTTAGGCGCTTGCTGCGGCGGCGTTGACGGTGATCAGACAAAAGAGGGAGCAACAACCCGAGTTTTGCTCGAAAAGATTGCCGAATTAAAGGAAAGGGCGGTTCATCCCGGGGTTCAAGAAGCACGAGACTTTGTTAATGATCGTCGCAAGAGTCTTTTGAAGAAGTCCGCACCGCGTACAGAATGTCCGGGTTGTTTCTGTGCTATTTACGACATGGCTAGAGATCAAGGGTGGTGTGCCGACTGCTATCCTTGTCGGGGTAAATATATCGAAGGTAATCGTGGTTACATTGAGGGCAATCGCGGCAGTCTTCCTGACGGAGTGTCTATATGAAATACCTACTGATATCAGCCGTAGTCGCGTGGCTGATTACTGTCTACGCTTATCATTACGCGCAAGGTCAAGGAGATAACTTCGGTGCGATATTTGTGCCAATGGTTGCATTGTTGGTTTCGGCAATTATGACAGCCATCTACTTTGCATGTGCCATTTGGTTGCATAGGTTATGGTGAAGGACGGAGCATGAGACAAACCGTAGATCTGTTATTGGTCAATCCTGGTAATCGGGTAGAGCAGTTCGCTAACCTAGCGCCGTTGGCGACAGTAGCACAGCCATTGGGCATAGCGATGCTGGCCGCTTACGTGCGCGAGCAGGGCATATCAGTGGCCATATTTGACGCCGAAGCCTACGGGCTGACACCGGTAGAGGCGGCAGATCAGATAGAAGCCTTATACAACCCACCGTTATTGGTTGGGCTCTCCGCGTTCACCACCAAGATGACCTCCGCCGGTCACATCATGCAGGAACTGAAGCGACGGTGGCCGGAAACTAAAATGATGTGTGGTGGCCATCACCCTTCCGCCATCCCGGAGCGTACGTTGCGGGAGGAGGCGACAGACTACGTGATCAAGGGTGAGGGGTTTTACCCGGTTACAGAACTGATGCAACGGTTGAAGAAGGGCGAGCACTGTTACGATATTATGGGCGTATGGCTGTGGCGACCGGACGGCACAGTGCATCCGGGCGGGCAAGCACCGGGGCCACAGAAGCTAGATGAGCTTCAATTCCCTGCTTATGATCTATTGCCGATGAAGCAATATAAAGCGCATCACTGGCAGGCGTGGGGTCGTGGAACTATTGACACAACTGGATTTTCTTTAATTCATACGTCACTTGGGTGTCCCTACAATTGCAGTTATTGCAGCGTAAATGTAGTTTATGAGCGCCACACGGTGCGTTATCGCAGTCCGGTCAAGGTAGCCGATGAGATTGAGCATCTGATCAACGTATACGGGGTGCAGCATTTCGAGTTTATTGACGACACCTTTACCACCAATCGTAAGCACGTGGAAGCAATCTGCGATGAGATTATTTCACGCGGGTTAGGGGACAAGGTCAACGCGTGGGCCTTTTCCCGGGTAGACCGGGCTGACCCTAGATTTCTGGCGAAGATGAAAGCAGCGGGGATCAATTGGGTGTTCATGGGATTAGAGTCAGGCAATGACACGGTATTATTAGGAGTAGACAAAGGGCAGTCTGTGGCCGATATACGTGAAGCAGTGGATAAGGTGCATGCGGCGGGGATACATATTGGGGGTAATTACGTGTTCGGTCTTCCCGAGGACACACACGAGTCCATGGACCAGACGTTTGCGCTGGCCCGGGATTTGAACACTGAGTACGCCAACTTTTTTATCATGATGTCTTACCCCGGCTCGTTTATGCACGATGCCCTACCTCCGGCAGACGCGTTGCCGAAGAAATGGTCACAATATGGGTTCTTTGCCCCGGACGCTTTACCGCTACGCAATGCGACGGTATCTGCGGCAGATATTTTGGAACGCCGTGATCGGGCATTCAAAGAATACTTCGGCGGTGAGCGGTATCAGGGCATGGTGGAGCAGAAGTTCGGGTCTGAGACATTGGAGTTTCTACGGTCTCAGGTGTTGTCCAAACAATTGGTTCGGCGGCGGACGGTTATATGAAGGTGATTCGATTTCGTAGATTGAGTGGCGATGTGTGGGAAATTGCTTTTAATGAAGCCCACCTTAGGAGTAAGTTAAACAGGGATCTAGCTGAAGTTATTATGCCAGCTAAACCGTGGTTTGTCAGACTATGGCGTAAATTATTTCTGCTGTTTGGAAACGGCGAATCCAACGCGTCGCTGGTCGTTGGAAACGATAGGAGTTAGAACCCTATGGATACGAACGTAAAAGCACTGCTAGATAAAGCGGCGCAAGCGGAAGAGGCACACCACGCGATGAACTTCGCGCAAGCTGCTCTCAATGCCGCACATGCGTTGCAAGTGCTGAAACAGATCGAAGATAAGAAGTAGTGGGAAATGGGTCGGGGGATTGTTTCTCCGACCCAAACTTAAGGAGAACGATATGGCAAAATATCGGAAAAAGCCTGTGGTGGTTGAAGCAGTTCAACTTCGGTGGGATACTTGGGATGAAATGTGCATTCATGCCGGAGTCGGGAAATTAAGTGAGGGCAAGCCAGAAGGTTGTTACGTGGATTTGAATGGTAATGCACTTCCTTCAGGTGGTGGTGCTGAGGGAGAACGCATGGGCCTACAAATACCAACTCTTGAGGGGTTGATGTTGGGTATTCAGGGCGATTGGATTATTCGTGGTGTGAAGGGAGAATTGTATCCCTGTAAGCCCGACATCTTCGATGCTACGTACGAGCCAGCATGATGGCAGAAAAACAAGTATCGATCATTTTGGAAGATTGGGGGGTAAGGGAGCGCTTCCATACGTTGGACTGGTTGTCTAACCAAACGGTGCCTCGTGATCAGTATGAAATTATTTGGGTAGAGCTTTACTCACGTGTGCTGGATCATGTGAAGGCGAAAGTAGATCACTTGCTGACCTTAAATCAGGAGGGGCTGTATCATAAGCACAAGGGAATGAATGCGGGAATAGTAAAAGCAAGTGGTCGTATCGTGGTGATGTGCGATTCGGACGCCGTTTACCCGCCGGAGTTTGTAGAGTCAGTGATCGGGCACTTCGCCACGGATCATAGAGTGGTCATGTATCATCAGCACCGCAGTTCGCGGGAGTACCCGGAAGGGGTCTCGGACTTCACGGAGATCGCCAGCCATGAGTTCTACGCCAAATGGCCTAACGTGGGCGCATGTTTAGCTGTATTAAGAAGGGACGCGATTGGGTTCGGCGGGGTGGATGAGCATGAGTTATTTCGCGGACTGATCTGCGGGCACAATGAGTTGGCGTGGCGGATGATTAATGCGGGTGTCCCAGAAGAGTGGGACAACAAATTGCTCACCTATCATTTCAAGCACCCCGGATCGGACGGCGGGAGCAAGCACGAGCGGTACATGAGTGAGCACCATATTGACATGCACAATTTGACTGGGGTGGATGCGTTTAGGGAAGGGCGGGTGATGCCTTTGTTAGAGAATCCAGATATTCATAAATTGCGGATGGCACAGCGGATCATCGGCACCGAGTTTGAAAAGAAATATTCCGTGTATCCTCCAGGCGATCCAAGAGGTAGAACGGCGTGAAGTTCTGCCCCATTCACTGGTCGGCATTGCGCGATATGGTGATCGGTAAGGGTATGGGTGCGTTGATTTCTAAAGACGGGGCAGCGGCAGCAGATCGGTTGGTGGAAGAGTTGGAAGGTGTCGCGACCCCGGCGACGTATGATCCACTGATGGCGTCGTACTGGATGATCATGGGGATGGCGATCAAGAACGGTGGACTGTACTTGATGGGGACAAAGCAGGGTGACGGTGATGGGGAATATTGCCCGCTCTGCGAAGTTGAAGAGGCCGGATTGCGGGTTGAGAGCAAATCGGGGTTGGCTGACGAGTGGCTGGAAGGGTGCACGGATGCGGTATTGGTGTATTGCCGGGAACAAAATCTTTTGAGCAAACCTCAATGAGATTATCTGCTGCATTTTCTGAAGAGGCCCATCGGTATCGGGTCTATGATTACCCTGCGGGTGAGCAGCGACGCGATTTGTGTTGGGTTGATGATGTGACCAATCAAGTAGGGGTAGGGTTTGCGACTTGGGGTCGGGAGTACGTGTTCGAGGTAGAGCAGCGGAAACGGGTTCTGATTATTCCCGGTGTGTATTGGATTGCGTTGGACTTGCCCGAGGAGGAGGATTTTGTGCCGCCGTATGAGGTGAATTTAGAGAACGGGAAAGATGTTGTTTTCAATTGGAGCAGACCAAAGGATCCGGCGGTGGTTAAATGACCTTCTCCCCTTACCCGCGCCCCGTTCGCGAGATACATCAGATTGAACTTTCATCGCGCTGTAATCTTAAGTGCGTTTATTGCCCCCATCACCCGAATTTACCCCGTACCAAGGAGGATATGAGTGAAGACACATTCCGCCAATCCCTTGATCTTATTCAGCACTACGTACGGCAAGGAACGCAGACGGAACTCTCGCTCACGGGTATCGGTGAGGCTATGCTCCACCCGAGGTTCGTGGAGTATGCAACTCGCGCACGGGAGGTGGTCGGTCCACATCGACAATTGGTCATCACGACGAATGGACTTTTGCTAGATGAGAAGATGGCTGCGGCAATAGCCCCGTTACACCCGTTGGTGTTCATCTCATTGCACCGGCCGGAGAAGGCAGGGCCAGCGATTGAGATAGCAAAGAAGTATGAGATCCTAGCCGGGATAAATGCTAGTTTCGCTACATCATCTTTCGATTGGGCCGGATCACAGAAAAATTGGTTCGTGAGTGCGCCGAAGATACCATGTGAGTATTTAAGAAGTGGTTGGGCAGTAATTTTGGTGGATGGAAGAGTGGCGACGTGTTGTTTGGATGCGGACGGGTCGAGTACGATTGGGCGGGTAACGGATAATCCGGAAACTCTGATGCTGAAGCCGTGGAAGAGTGAGAAAGGGGCAGGGTGTGAGTTTTGCCATATGAGTATTCCATAATGGGTTGGTCAATCGGATTTGACGATCGTTGGCAACGTGACATTGGTTATGGTGTTCCAGCGTACTGTGATCATCCGAAATGCAATAAAGTAATAGATCGCGGACTGGCTTATGTTTGTTGCGAGCAACAACCCTATGGAGGCGAGCACGGTTGTGGTTTATTTTTCTGTGAGGATCATCGAGACCGTCGGGGGCGGTGTCCTAAGTGTGCTCGTTATGATCACGTTCCGTACAAACCGAAGCCGGACCACCCTAATTGGGTAAGGCATAAAGAAACGGATCCGAGTTGGGCTGAGTGGCGGAAGGAACGCGAAAGGGAAACGGCATGAAGCGACGTCGTTTCGTTAGGAAAATAAAATTCACATGTCTAGCCCTGGGACAGTTTCGTCGTGTTCGAAGTGTTTGCACCACCAGACTTCGAAGAGACCGGAACATTCGTTATAAGATACGCGGGTTTTTACTCCATGGAATGATTTACAGAGCCGCCCGAGATTCAGTAGGTAGATGTATAACGGTTACTTTGGAACGAGTGGTTGGTAAAGGTGTGTGAAGGATAAAGCTTGTTATGAAACAGACCAAACCTTTATTGCTTGAGGATCATTCTACGGAAAAGTATCCGTATTCGATTGATATACAAATACAGACTGGCTCGTTGGAGGCAGTTATGTTGGAAGATATATTAGAATCGGCCAACGTGTTTTATGTTGGTGATGAAGTTATTTGGAGACGTAAGCGTGACTGAGAATAATAACGGTGTCGAGTACCCAAAAATAATGTGCGGGAAGTGTTCAATCGAGATGATTGTGATCGGGGTAGGTACGGCAAGTGGTAGGCTAACCTATCAGTGTGAGAAGTGCGGCGATAAACAATTAGGGAAGAATCTGGCTGCAATGCAGTTAGGTTCACTTGGGGGCAGGGCACGGGCGGCGGCTTTAACTGAAGAACAACGTCGGGAACAGGCCATCAAGGGTGGGAAGTTAGGAGGGAAAGCCCGTGCAGCAAATCTTTCCCAGGAAGAACGTTCAGAACAGTCAAAAAGAGCCGCTAACATATTGTGGCAGAAGAAGAAATTAGGTTTATAGCCTATAGAATTTTGTAGTTCGGCGCTTCCTCAGGGCGCTAAGTCAAGCATTTTACTTCTATGGAGGAACCCACTATAACCGGCTCATGAGCCAAGAAATTCGTACCCTTTCCAGAGAGCAAGTTCAAAAAGTCTGCCCAATCGGCGCAGACAAAATGAAACTGGCTCGCATCAAATCGCTGTCGTTCACCGACGACGGTCTTCCTGCCGACGATTCCACTGTTAAGCTGTTTTCCGTTCTTCGTCAAGATGCGAAGGACTCCTTAGTCTCGTCCGCGCTGTCTGCCAATTACGTGATCAAGCACGAAGGTTCGGAATGGGTCTTATATGACCATTCCGGTGATAAGGTATTGGGCAAACACAAGACCGAGGCGGAAGCACTGGCACAGGAACGAGCTATTCAAGTTTCCAAGAATCACGCCGTGTCCGGGCTGAAGGCTATGGACCGCGTTGAGGTATTTAAGAAATGCCCTGAGTGTGCGGGTAAGATGGCGGCGACTTCCCAGGACATGCCCGTAGACGCGGGCGGGCACATGCAGCACATCTGCGGTAAAGGCGGACGGGCGGTGGCAACGATGGCAAACGATTTAGAAGTCCACGAATACGCTAATGCCATTAAAGGCGTGGAGATATTTAAGACCGGGACACATAATGGTGATGTGTACACGGAAAAAGATCTTGACGACATGGTCGAGGCATTTGGTGTATTGGATTATCGCCCCGCTATCAAAATTGGCCATTCCAAGGATACTCCCGGCGCGCCAGCCTATGGTTGGGTGCAAAACGTAACACGGGACGGAGACAAACTCCGCGCCGATTTTACCGATATGCACGATTCCGTGGTCGAGGCGATCCGGAACAAGAATTATGACCGCTGTTCTTCAGAAATCTACTTCAATCTCAAGCGGGGCGGGAAAGATTATCGACGTGCGTTGAAGGCGGTGGCGCTTCTGGGAGCAGAGGTGCCCGCCGTGGCTGGATTGACCCCGCTGCACAAGATGGAATTTGCGGCAGAAGGTTTTGAACGAGTGGGGACGTTGGAGCAGGCGCTGGAGGTTCCTTCGCAGGCGTTGCTGGAGTCGCTGGCGGAGCGCGTTTCGGGTTTGATCACTTTGATTAAGGAGCACGCGATGAACGGAAAAATGATGTCTCGCAAAGACATGTTGGCGAAGATGAAGAAGGAGAACCCGGACGCTTCCGAAGACGAGATCACCACGATGGTCGACGAGGCGATGGACGAACAAGCAGGCGAAAAGGAGATGGCGATGAAGAAAGAGGTAAAAGAACTCAAAGCGAAAGTGGAAGAGTTCAACCAGAAGATGGAAGAGCTGAAGAAGACCAAGTCCGGTCTGACCGACGAGGAACTGGCCGCCGATGCGGAATACAAGGCGTTGTCGGAGCAGGCGGACGCGATTGCGGACAAGATTACCGAGCTCGAGAACGCGGGCAATGACGATACGGAAAGCATCGCCGAGCTGCGCGAGAAGCTGAAAGCGGCGGAAGCCAAGGCCGAGGAAAGCCAGCAACAAACCAAAGAGCTGTCCGAGCGCGTGGCCAAGATCGAGCGGGACAAAGTGAACCTGCAGATCGGTGAACGGGTCAAGGCGTGCAAGATTCCCGCATTCCGCCCGGCACTGGAAGCGATGTATGCATACGCTCTTACCAACACCGAGGCTACGGTCAAAGTGTATTCCAAGAAAGACGGGAAGGACGTGACCGAAGAGAAGACGTTGGCCGAAGTGACTGACGGCATGGTGAGCGAGATCAACGCCCAGAGCGAGAAGCTGTTCAAGGCGCTCGCGTTCACGGGCGCCAAGGTGCGCGAGGACGGTGAGACCGAGGAAGATGCGGGCAAGGACGTGCAGAAGCGCGTTACGGAATACCGCGCCAAGCATCCGGAAGTGAAAACGTACGAGGAAGCGATGACGGCGGTGCTGGGTTCGGATGAAGCACTGGCGGCGCGTTACCGTTCGCAACTCGGCCGCGAGCAATAATCAACACACAACGACGAAGGAGAAATGACATGATCAAAAGACTGTTTGAAGTGGTACTGGCTTCGCTCGCGGTGTACGCGGAAAAGGCGTTGAGCGCGCAGGCTGAGGGTGGTTCGCAGATGATGCTGCCGGGGTACAGCGCGAGTTCGGATTACAGCGCGCTGAGCGCCACGCGTTACATTTTTGTGCAGGCGACTGGGGCGCGGACTGCGATGCAGTGCATTAACCCCACGTCCACGGCGGTGTTGGGTGTGATGCAGAACAACCCGGCTCGCGGCGAAGCGATGAGCATTGCCTACGCAGGCCCGTCCAAAGTGGTAGCGGGCGGTGCACTGACGGTTAACGCGCTGATCACCACTAATACTTCCGGTCGCGCGGCCGCAGTGACGTCGGGTGACATGGTGGCCGGTCGGGTGCTGGAGGCTTCCGGTGCGGACGGTGATGTGATTAGCTGTTTGCTCTTCCATCCGGTGCGGTGGGCGGGTGCGGCGTAAGCGTGAATTAAGTACAAAAAGGAGACATGACATGAAACAACTGATGAAACAGCTTTTGGTACTGTGCACCGCTTACGCAGAGAGCGTCCTGGCCCTCGGAGTAACGGCGCGGGATGTGCACATCGACGTGCCGCTCAGTAATATTGCGGTGGAGGCGTTTTCCACTGGCAATTTTATCGGCGCGCAACTGTTCCCGAATGTGAACGTGCGGAAACAATCCGACAAGTACTACACTATCGACAAGGACAGTTGGTTGCGGGTGCCGTCGTCTACACTGCGCGCTCCGAAGACCGCTCCGGGTCGTGTGGAGTTTCAGGTGTCCAGCGACAGTTACTTCGCGGACAACCATGCGCTGGCGAGTGAGAACGCGCATGAGGTGATCGCGAATGCGGATGATCCTATCCAACTGCGCGCTCGCACCACGCGATTCCTGGTTGATATGCTGATGCGCGGGAAAGAGCTGCGGATCGCCAATCTGGTCACGTCCATCACCAATATCGGTTCCGGTGTGGTGCTGAGCGGTGCCAATCTTTGGTCCAACTACGTCAGCTCAGACCCAGTGGCAGATGTGACCACAGGCCATGCGTTTATCCGTCATAATACGGGGATGCGAGCCAACACGGCGCTGATGGATACGGACACCTACCAGACGCTGCGTCGGCACCCGGTGCTGCTTGATATGTACAAGTACACGCAGGGCGGCATGGTGAATGATGCGGAGTTGAAATCCGTGTTCATGGTGGAAAAGATTCTGGTCTCCGATTCCATCCGTAACGCGGCAGTAGAAAACGCCACCGCGTCCCTGGTCAACATTTGGGGTAATAACTTCCTGCTATGCCATGTCAATCCGGCACAAACCGGAATGCGCACGGCGACGTTCGGCCTGAGCTTCCAGTGGCTGAATCCAGAGCTGCCGGCACCGTGGGCAGTGCGTGTTTACAACGATCCGGATCCAGGCAAGCAGCTGGAAATTGTAGACTGCGGGTACTTCGCAGATGAGAAAATTGTGGCTCCGGAATTGTGTTACGCAATAACGTCCACCCTCTAAGAGGAGTGACAGCGATGTTACGCAAAGTGACGAAAGCGGTGGGGCGATTGAAGGTCGGTAACGCTCTTGATTACCCCACCGGAGTGTGGCGAAAAATCGCAGCGGATGCGGGCATGAAGTTGGATGAGTTCACGCAGGGTGTGGAATCCAATGCCGTGCTCCAGTCCGCGCTCAAGGGCCGTGTGAAGATTCACCGCAGATTAGGCGCCACGGCCTAGCAGTAGAACGGGTAAGACCTCTGATTAACACATACACATTAAAGAGGACGCGATCATGAAATTCTCCAAATGGCTTTTGTCTTTCCTCGCAGTTTATGCGGAAGTGGCGTTGGGCTGCCAGATTTACCCACTGGAAATCATTCAACGTGCGGTGATGCGTGGTCCGCTGATGACCAATATCACGTCCAGTCCGAATCAATGGTCAGGGCGCACAACCATCGCCTCCGGTTCCGCGACGCAGACGGTCAGCACGTTCTCCGTCAACAGTGACAGTATCCTTAACCTGGCGCTTCAAGTCGCGTTGCCTGCGGGTTACACTACGCGGGGGCAGGCGAGTGTGGTGTCTGCGGATTACTCCATTACCGCGAGCACTACGGCGGTTTACAGCGGGCAGGCTATCCTCACTTCGTTCCAATCGGAGACAGCGACTTCTTCCGCTGGTGCGGTGATGGGTATGTTGCGGGTCAACTCGATTGTGGGCGGTGTGTCGTTCGCGATCTCGACCAGCAACTCGGCAGCGTTTGGTCATGCGGCAGGTATCGTTAATTGGGCCATTCCGCAAGCCGAGCCACGTGGGATCAAGGTCAATTCAATCTCCCCGGGAAGTTACTTCACTCTGGGTTGGGCGGATGGGCAGGCGAAACCCCGCGACGTCACGGTGCTCTGGGAGATCCGTCGCACCTCTTGATAGGGTAGAGAGACAGAGTTCATGACATGAACACAATCCTACCCCTCACGATTGCCCAAAGCACCGTCATTTCCAGTGGCCATGTGGCGCTCGGGCATGGCGAGTTGCTCGGGATATGGTGCCCGACGGTGACCAGTGGTGACCTGTTTCTCCGTGCGTCCCACAACACGACTAGCGCCAACTTCGTGCGCGTTCAGCAACCGGTTACCTTATCTGGTTCCGGTGATCTGAAATTTGGTACTGGCGTCGGCAGTATGTTCCTCCCCACCGGGTTCCTCGGCAACACAGGGCCATTCATAAAGCTGGAGTCTGGGGTGTCGCAAGCCGCAGATCGCACGTTCCAGCTTTGCATTATGCAGGTGCGCTAAATGCGCGCCGTAGCCCTGTGTGGGGAATGGTGCAGAGGTAGAGCATCATGAACCATTCCCGTATCGCTAACCGCTCCATGCTGCGTATGGCCAATTTACGGCATAACGTGGCAGCGGCTGCCGTGGTATCCAGCCTGGTTCTGCTTCATTTCAATGGAACCGACGCCGCCACCACTATTACCGACAACGGTAGCCGAGGTGCAACGTGGTCAGCGGTAGCAGACGCCCAACTGGACACGGCACAGAAGAAATTCGGTTCCGCTTCCTTGCTGTTGGATGGTACGGGTGATTATGTTTCAACTACTGACATTGGCGCGTTGCCCGCGTCTGGTGGGTGGACGATAGATTGTTGGGTGCGGTTTGCAGCTTTGCCCGCAGCAGGTTTCCTTTTTGATTACGCTAAAGCGGCCAGCGGATTCGGTGCGCAGCTTTACTTGGTAGGTGGTGCGGGCGGAAAACTCACTCTGTCTTTAAGTTCGAACGGCACCGGATTTGATATCGTTTCCGGCGTCGGGACCAAGAATGATTTCGCCACAGGCACAGACTATCACATCGCATTAGTTCGGGACGATGCGGCAGGAGCTTATTATCTGTATGTGGATGGGGTGTTGGATAAGACAGTGTCATCTGCCGCACAAATTTCCAACACCATTAATCGGCTGGATATCGGAGCGCAGGGATTGTTTACCCAAAATTACATGAGCGGATGGGTGGATGAGTTTCACATTGCGAGTGGGTGTTCTTATCCCGGTGGCACCACGTTTACTCCGCCCGCAGCGGAATATACGGTGTAAGAGAAGAACTTTTGTGTTTGTTTCAGACGTAAAAACGTAATATTTTATTAACCCGACGGAGATCTTACATGAAGATGAGTCCCGTATCAGAAGCAAATAAAGACCCCGCGTTTAGCAAGCTAGATATCCTGATGGCTGTTCCTGGGATGGCCTTCAGTGGGAAGACTTTCGATCAATTGAGTATTGGTGGGAGCGAGAGCGCCGCCCACTACATGTCAAAGGCTCTCGCGAAACGTGGGCACAGAGTCACAGTATTTTGTGGTGTCGCTGAACGTGTACACACGGATGACGTTGACTACTTGCCGATCAGCATGTTTCAGCAATATGCGGCGCTGAGTCAGCATGATGTGTGCATCGTGCAGCGTCTTCCCGAATTATTTCCGGTCAATTGCCGCTCCCGCTTCTCTGCTCTCTGGTGCCATGATCTGGCGATGGGTCGGTCGTCTGACAAGATACACGGCACGGCGTGGAATTACGACACGGTGTTTGTGCTCAGCGAGTTCATGCGGAAACAGTACGAGACGGTTTACAACTTGCCTCCGGAACTTGTAACCGTAACCCGCAACGGGGTGGACTTGGAATGCGTGCGGAAGGTGCGGGAAGGATTGTCCGAAACCCACACCCGTAATCCGTTAGCCTTGGTTTACAGTGCCCGTCCGGAGCGGGGGTTAGATGTGCTGCTGTCGCAGATCTTCCCCCGTATCCTTAAGTACGAGCCAATGGCCCAACTGTTCTTGTCTACCTACGACAATCCGGTGCCGGAACTGGCGGAGTTCTATGCCGGGTGTGATCAAATGGCAGCACAGTTGGGCGACCGGGTGGTGAAGCTCGGTGCCTTGACCAAGACACAGCTCTACGAGTTGTATCACAAGAGCGGACTGTACGTGTACCCCACGCCTGCGTATTACGCGCCAGAATTCGACGAGGTTTCATGCATTTCGTTCACGGAAGCACAGGCGTGCGGGTTGCCAGTTGTTTCCTCGGACCGTGGAGCATTACCTGAAACACTTGCGCCCGGCGCAGGGCGATTGATCACCAAGCCTGTGCACACGGATGAGTATTACGACGAGTTCGCACAGGAAGTGGTCACGTTTATGCGTGATCCGAGCCAATGGCGTGCAGCGTCTGCGGCCGGATTGGCTAGAGCGGCAGAGTTGGATTGGTCAGGCGTAGCGGAGCAGTGGGAAACACTGTTCACGGAACGGCTGCGGGCACAGAATTCTAATCTGGCTACGTTGGCGAATCACTTCTGGCGCAGGTCAGATATCTACGCGGCACGGGAGTGCTTGAAGCAGCTTCCAGAAAATGACGTGAAGAGCGCGGCGGTCAAGAACCGGATTGAGAAAGACTGGGCGTTTTTGGATCAGCCCGATGGATTCCGGAAACAGTATGAGAATATTGGTTCCACTCACGACGCAGCCGTAATTAATTGGGCACCACGTGAGCCACGCTACGAGGCGGTGAAGGTGTGGCTGAAGAAGCGCAGATCGGAAGTGACAAGCGTGCTGGATTACGGATGTGCCCATGGCGCGTACGCGACCAATCTGCTCAAAGAGCTGCCTGCTCTCAAGATCACCGGGGTTGATATCGATCAGCACGGGATTGAGATGGCCTACACATTCGCGGAACAGTTGGGTGTGTCAGAACGGTGGCGTGGGGTGGTGGGCGGGACAGATCGGTTGAGTGATCCGAATGTGCCGGAGATGTGTGAGCAGTACGATGCGGTGATTGCTCAGGAAGTGATTGAGCACGTGGAAGACCCCGGCGCGACCTTGGCTGCGTTAGAAGCCCGTGTGAAAGACAACGGTTACGTCTATATTACGGTGCCTTTCGGTCCATGGGAATATTCGGACTACCGGCGCTATCCCTTCCGTGCCCATTTGTGGGAATTTGATCTGCATGATCTGTACGATCTACTGGAAAAGCCTAAAGGTAAGGAAGCGGACGTACACATCTACGCTCTATCTTACGGGCAGTCTCCGGAGGGTGATGATCCTCTTGGGTGGTGGGTGATTGAATACAAAGTGACACCGGAGACGCGGGGCAAGACGGGCAAGATCAATTGGGATCGTAAGTTATCCTTACAGCGGCCACGTCAAACCGTATCCGTCGCCATCATTGCCGGGCCGAACTGCGAGGAGAACTTGCACTGGTGTTTGCGTTCTTTGGTGCACGTGGCAGATGAGGTGGTGATTGCGGATTGCGGGATGAGTGAAGAAGCATTACGGATCATCGACACCTACCGTTGGGGCGAACTGAACACGACTAAGATGTTGAAAGGCCCACAGCACTATTTCCTGGATGTGAAAGTGATCCCCGGAGTAGACCCGAAGGTGCACGGGTTTGAGACACCCCGCAACATGGCGCTGGAACACTGTACACAGGATTGGATATTGTGGATCGATACGGATGAGAAAGTATTGCAACCGGCAATGTTGCACAAGTATCTCCGTCCGAACTCTTATCAGGGCTACTCGATCCGTCAGCATCATTTTGCAGTGGACACTCACTTTGACCCCGACTTGCCGGTGCGCTTGTTCCGAAACAATGGGAAACTGTCCTTCAAAGGAATGATCCACGAACACCCGGAAGAAGGGTTGAATAAAGGGCCGGGCCGGACGATCGTGGTACCGGATGTGCACATCCCGCATGTGGGTTATCTGATTGAGAGTGGGCGGCAGGCACGGTTCACACGCAACTTGCCGATGCTAGAAGCGGATATGAAGAAGTATCCGGATCGGCAATTGCAGAAGCACTTCATCATGCGCGACCACATGCAGCTCAGCACCTATGAGCTGCAAAATAACGGTGGACGTATCACGCCGGAGATACGCGGGCGGGCGACGGAAGTTATCAGACTGTATCGGGAACACTTCTTAGGGAAGAACCACTTCTCGAATGTCGATCCACTTTCCTATTACAGTCAGGCAGTCACCTTACTCGGTGAAGGGTTTGATGCGCTGATCCAGATATCGGCGGATAAGATCGACGCGAAACCGAACGGAGCATTGAAAGCAAGGTTCGCCAACATCGATGATTACATGACCGAGGTGACTCGTAGGGCACGGGCGTCCGCAGAGCGGTTTGAGAGCAGATACTATTAAGGAGAGCGGGTGGTGTTTAAGGGGTTTTCCAGCGTTTTCCGACGGTTTGGGCTACCTACCCCTAGTACTGGGGCGGAAAACGCGGCTACGGGCGTCCTGGCACGTTCTAGAAGGGGTTTTAACACCCTTGAGACCCTGATTTTTCAACTTCTGGGCTGTCCGGCTGTTGTTTACACTTCAGTCACTCGGATCAATAGTGCCTTTCCGCCAATCAGTTCTGTCTCCAATATCAACAGCGCAATCATCTCCCAGTACGCGACGGACGTGGAGGCGGAGATAGATTCGATCATCTCCAAGCGTTACGTGCTCCCGCTTACTGTCACTTGCCCGATCCTGACCGCTATCGCCACGCGGGAAACTATTTACCGTATCGCAGTGCAGCGAGCGTTGGTTCAGTTCCCGCCCGCACAGCAGGGCAAAGCCCCGTTGCAGGTGCAGCACGAGGATGATCAGAAGCTATTGCAAAAAATCGCTGATGGCAAGATGCAATTAGTTGGGACTGACGGGACGGTGGTGGCAGCGGATCTGACGCAGACTGATATTTACAGCACCACAATGGGCTATGTGCCCACGTTCCACGAGGGGGCGTGGGGAGATATGGTTCAGGATCCGAATAAGCTGACAGATATTGATGCAGATCGAGAGTTTTAGATGGCTAAAATAAAACTATTTTTAAGTGGTGTTTACGGAATAGTTCATATGGCTAGCGGCAAGATGTATGTCGGTAGCAGTGTGAATATGTCTAATCGATGTTTGCACCATCTTAAATATCTGAATGCTCACAAACATAGTAATGGACGACTTCAAAATGCATGGAATAAGTACGGCGAGGCCGCCTTTGTATTTGTGGTGATAGAAAGATGCTCACGTGAACACCTCTTGAAATCTGAGCAGTATTGGATTGACAAGTGCGGAAGCTACAATTTAGCTCCTAAAGCGGGCAGTGTTTTAGGAATTAAATGGTCGACTCGTTCTCGTCGTAAACAAGCTTTACGAGCATCAAAATACTTTCGTGATCCGGAAAATAGGCGGAAACAATCGGAACGTCTTAAGATATTTGCGGAACAAAACCCGGATTTTTATGTACAACTCGGCCAAGCCGCAGCAGCGGTTATACGTGGAACAAAGCGATCAAAGAAGACAAAGAAGAAAATGTCTGAAGCTAAGCGTTTAGCTTGGGAGAATCACACTCCAGAAGAACGTGCTGTGGCTGTAGAAATATGTCGAACGAATTTATCGTTACGAAATAGCACTCCGTGGTCAGACGAGAGTAAGGCTAAAGTGTCTGCTACGATGAAGAAAATATACGCACAAAAACCTGCAGATTGGTTTTCTGAACGTTCTCGTAAAGCTAATGCCGCTCAAACTTTAGAAGAGCGGACTGTTCGGGCGAAGAAAGGTTGGGAAACACGTAGAGCACGTGGGACCAAGTGGTCTGCACGTTCTCGTCATGAGCAGGCGCATAGAGTGTCACAATATTTTAGTCATCCGGAAAATCGTATAAAACAATCTGACCGTATGAAGGAATTTGCGAAACAGAACCCAAATATTTATATCAAAGGTTGGGAAACACGTCGGGCGTGTAGAAACGCTGCAGATAGGGAGTTTTGATGAAAACTCTTAGAGCAATGATTGGCGTGATCTTTATTTTACTTTCTGGTTGCTCGACGCTGGAGAGCGCGAAGGCCGTGGCCAGTCAGAAAGAGACGGTAGCGGTTTGTAAGGCTGCGGATGTGGGACTGACCATTGCAGCATTAGATACAGGCACGTTCCATGAGTTGAATCCGGTGATGAATGTGCTGATGGGCGGGGCACATGGCTTTATGCCCTTTATCTTGGTCAGCGCAGCCTATGTAGGCATCGTGTGGTGGCTGGATAATCCGACCGTCAACATGGTGTCGAGTGCTATCACATGCCCGGTGGCAGCAAGAAACGGGTTGTTACTTTTGAAATAACAAAACGAAAAACCAATGACGCGAGGGAATAATGGCCGATGAAAAACAGCGTAGCATCGGGCGGCGAATGGAAGACGTAACCCTCAGGAACGTGTTGGGGGAGATACGCAGCCTCGCCGAGATGGTGTCACGGCTCGGTGAGAAGGCAATTAAAATGGACGAAAAGCTCGACCGTATTATGAGCGCATTCCCCGATGGGGAAGATGGTGTGGATGGCATGGTCGCGCATCGCATCTACCATATCAAGGCCAACAAGGAGGCCGAGAGTTCGGAGCGGCTTAAGGGCGCGTTGATTGAGAAGCTCTCTGCGGCGGGCGTTCTTGGTGTGCTTGCTATCGTCGGAGCCGCACTGCTTTTATACGCACAGATGAAGTTTGGGAGCAAGGGCGGATGACACCTGAAGTAAAAGCGAATTGCATCATCGGTGCGGGGATGTTGGTCGCAGCGGCGATGTTTTATATCGCATACCTGTCGTTCTTCGATTTGCGGCATCCGCCCATTCGGGTGGACTACACGCATCCCGTGACGCTGGCGAAACAGGCTTACTCACGTGCTGAGATTATAGAGCTTCCGGAGGTTAAGGTTGGCGGCTTTTTCTACACCTACCGTGAATACTGCATCGTTCATGGCTACCGGGTGCTGCGAAATGAACGCTGGTTGATCTCGGCGGACAAGGAGAAAGGTAGTTTCGCGTTGCCGTTACTGCCTACACGGACGGATCCGGAGAAACGGTGCGAAAAGAAAGCGTTTCTCAATCAGGTCCCAGAGGGCACGCCACCAGGGGAATATTGGTTCCGCGCCAAATGGATGTATCAGTTGGATGGCAACCCAATCGCCACTCACTACTGGGACTGGCCAGATGTGAGTGTAGTGGTAGAAGAGGGCAAAGCGAATGCCGGACCACCCGGACCTAGAGGCGCTACAGGCGCAAAAGGTTCAAAGGGAGACACTGGTGGATTTAGCTTATTCGGTGGTAAAGGTGAGAAGGGTGAACGTGGGTCACGTGGTCCGGCTGGAAAATAACTGCGAAGGAGTAATAAAGATGGAATTCGGAAAAGTGGCAATGGTTGGCGGATTGTTTCTGGCCGCGTATCTGATAGTTATCGGCGTCAGCATGTTGATCGGGAACACGGCAATACCGTCGTGGTTCACCGGAATCCTTGCCACCGCCGCTGGCGTGTTGATTCTAGTCGGTAGGTGAGAGACTACTGTGCCTTCCGTACAAATCAGCGTCAACACCACGCTCGGTCAGGCGAAGATCGAGCGGCTGTTGAAAGTGGTGGAGCCACGCACGATCCTCAACGTGATCGGTGCGAGGCTGACGTCATACGTTGACGAGAGTTTCCGTACACGCGGGCGCGGGCAATGGGCACCGCTGTCGCCGCTTACGCTGGAGTTTCGTCGGCATGGTGGCGATGTGCCGTTACAGGATACGGGTCGGTACAAGGCGTCATACGTGACGGAGACGGACGGTCAAACTTTTGTAGAAGTCGGCACCAATCTTAAAACCGCTTCCGGGTTGTCGCTGGGTCGGATACATGAGTTCGGCACCGGCCCATTCACCATCCGCGTGAAACGGGCCAAAGTGTTGGCGGCACAGACACGGTCGGGAAATTGGATTATTTTCGGTAAGCAAGTGGATCATCCAGGGATTCCCGCCCGTCCAGTGTTGCCGTCCAAAGTGGTGGCGGAGAAGTTGATTCAGGAAACGATAGACGGGATGTTATCCCGGATCACAACACCAACAGGAGGCCGCTTCGGCGGATAGGTGAGATGTCATGTCAAGTGCAGTGGATTATAGCGGCATCAGAAATACCCTTAAGAGCATCATTGAGGGTGACGCTCTTACCACAGGGACACGGGTCTACATTGAAGAAGACCCGCAGTTTGGGCTCGCAGACCACCAAAAAGTCATCTTCATCTGTCTGGATGGCCGCACTGCACCCCCTGCCGCGCAGCGACTCGCGTCTGGCCTGCGCACGCAATACCACCTGCAATGTGTGCTCGTCACGGTGTTCTTCTCCATGGAAAGTTTCGAGCAGGCGTGCGTCGGGCGGGACTCATTACTCGGCAACATGGAGTTGGTGTTGATGAAAGATCGGACGATAGGCGGGAAGGCTACTAGCAGTTGGTTGGAGGGTGGGCCGATGTTCTCAGTCCGCAACCCCGGCAACAATGTATGGGCAGCGGTAGCGGAAACGAATTTAACGATTGACGTTCAGGCGGTGAACACATGAGCAAATTACATGAACTGATGGTTAAAGGCTACGCACTGAAAACACGGGTAGCTTTGCTTGGCGCACCACTTGGTAACAAGAATGCGGCGGGTCCTCATGATGGTTATCGGAAAACTGGTGTACCCGGGTCTCCATCTAACCGTGATCCTAGAAGGTTAGATGTTATTGATCCGGGGAAAATTGGATCGGTAGAACGTAACTTACTAGGCCAAGGTTTTGTTCATGATGAGGAAAACCAAGATTTTGGTGAACGTTACAGAGTGGCATGGAAGGTGAGGGATCCAGATCTATCAAAGTACAAAAGAACCGTTTCTGAATTGAAGTCTCTTGGGTTTAGAGCGGAGTCCCGATTCAAAGATCCGGGAGGAGCTCACACCAATTTTGAGAAAGTGGGTTTTTCTCATTGGATCCAAGTAGGTTACGCCAGAGGGTTAACTCATGTTACATTTCATCGTAATCCTACACCGATCACATAATATCATGGCAGTTTATTTTTAGAAGGAGGCAGCAAATATGAAACTTTTCAAAAGAGCAGTTGGATGGTTGGCAGGGTACTCGGAATGTGTACTCGCCAACCGGGCGCAAGGCTTTCTGGGCTTTATCGGATTTGCTCAGGAGGCCACGTGGGGTACGCCTGTGGCGGCGACGGATTACACCGAGGCGTTCAGTGAGAACGTGACGCTGACCAAGGAGCGGTTCGATTTGAAGAATCTCTCCGGTTCCTACGCCGAACCGGATGACGCAGTGGGGCTGGACCGTGTGGCCGGGGATATATCGGTTCCCGGTTACCCCACGATCCTTGGTCACATGCTGAAGAGCGTGTTTAACACCGTGAGCGGCAGTACGGTGTTGAGTGGCTTTTTGTACCGGACGGATTTTATCACGACCACCAGTGAGTTCTCCGCCACAGCGGCTTCACAGCCCTACACGCTGGAGATCTTCCGGGACGTGACCAGTTCCAACCAGTACGCAGGCTGTATCGTGAACCGGTTGCAGATGGCGATTGCGCCTAATGCGCCGCTGCGCTTGACGGCGAGCGTGATCGGGAAATCTGCGGCGCTAATCGCTAAGACCACCCCCACGTTCACCGGCTCTCCGTTAGCCCCATTCACCTTCGACACCTGCTCCGTGTCGATTGGCGGCTCGGCATCAGCACGGTTGGAGAACGCAACGGTAACGGTGGACAACTTGCTGACCGGCACACCTGCGCTGAACGCTTCCGCTCAGATCGCCCGCATCCGTAGATCGGCGGCACAGATTGTTACCATCTCCGGGCAATTCGACTTTACCGACGTCGCGGAGTACCAGGATTTTGTGAACCAGACGGAGCGGGCGGTGAAACTGACCATGACCAAAGCAAGCAGCTTCCAGTTCGTGATCGAAATGCCGCGCATGGTCTACACGGCGTTCCCGTTAGGGGTGCCGGGGAAAGATCGGTTGGTGGTGTCGTTTGAGGGCAAGGCGCGGTACTTGACGAGCAGCGCCGTGGCTGTGTCATGTCAACTTACGACAACTAGATCAAATTTTTGATATGTAAAGTTTCTATAACATGGAAAGGTAGTGACATGAAGATCACTGTGAACAGCAAGGACGTCGAAGTTGAAAAAGCACTCCCGTTACAATTAGGTGATTTACGGCGGCTGAAGAGGGAGTTTGATTTTATTCTGGGTGTTGATAATAACAACGTCGAAAAACAATTCGGATTCTATCTGGTGATTTTGCAGAAAGCCAATCCAGACATTACTCCTGAAGATGTAGACGCACTAACCATCGCGCAGATGACGGCGATAAGTACAGCGGTGACGGATGCGAGTAAGGCCGCAGATGTCCCTTTCTCCGCGTCCTCCACAAGTTAGCTCGGGCTTATGGGTGGACGCGGGAGGATATGATGCCATTTTCCCCGGAAGAAATTAATCATCTATTGCGGTTTATAGACGAGGATAACGCTCGTGGCTGATGTGAGTATCCGTGCAACGCTAACCGGCTTTGAGGAGGGTAAGCAGCAGCTGGCTGCTTACCAGGCCGGACTGAAACAATTAGAGTCAGAAATCGCCAAGGTACAAGGTAGTTTTACTCAGGCGGTGTCAAAAAATGATTTTGCGGCCGCACAGCAGTTAGGTAAAGAACTGGCGATACTGAATGATCGGTACAAAGATTTGGGGGTTCACGTTTCGCGTATAACCCCCGACGTGCACGGATTAACCCAACAACAAAAAGAACAAGCAGCCGCAGCAGGTTCTGTGGCGATAGAGTTTGATGGGGTGGGCCGCTCTTTAGCCAATTTAGCATTGAGCTACGCGGCTCCCGTGGTATTGGCCGGTAAGTTTCTATCTATTTGGAAGGAATCTAATGCGATAGGTCGGGAAGCAGAGCTTCAGAATATCAAGTTGGGTGCGATACTTCAAGCGACCGGGATGGTGGCCGGGTTCAACGCCACACAGCTTGATAAGATGGCAAATTCCATGCAAGAGGCTTTTGCCATTGACAGTGAAAAAGTAAAACAAGCTATTACCGTTCTTCTTACGTTTAGGAATATTCAGGGTGAGATGTTTGAGCGGGCGTTGAAACTGGGCGCGGACTATGCTCGGTTGTATGGTGGTGATATAGCGTCTGCCACCCGGTTGTTTGGTAGATCTCTTGATGATCCTGCACGTGGTATGGGTAGATTATCATTTACACTTGGGCGATTACATTCTGATCAAGAAAAATTGCTTAAGGATCTGTCAGATTCTGGTGATCTGTTAGGTGCACAAGGTAAATTGGCGGGGATTTTTGAGGGCAAAATGTCAGGTGTGGCCAAGGCGATTGGCGAGAGTGCTGTGTCCGCTATCGATCGCTTTAGGAACTCCTGGTCCGAGGCGATGAAGGAATTATCCAAAACTTCCGACGACCCAACAGGCGCGGGAGGACAATGGTACTCCGGCTTGAGCAAGGCGTTGGATTTCTTTACCAAAAAACAAAAAGAACTTCGTGAGGAAGAATCTCGCGGGCTGATGAATTCTTACAAAGCGGATTCCGAAAATTTCAATTTCAGTTTGGAGGTTCGCCAGTCTGCTCTGCAAAAATATAATGTTCTGCGAAAATCATTAGGAATAAAAACAGAACAGGAAATCGCGGTCGAGCGAATACGGATATTGACTTCCACGGCGGTGAAGGATGGTGAGTTGGCTAAGGAAGCCGCTAAGAAACGGCTTGAGGCACAATTAAGGAGTATTGACGCCGAAATTGCTTTAGGTACTAAAACTGCGGCAGACAAAGCGCTGCTGTTGCGGCAGGCCGCTGCTCAAGAGCAAATAACCAATGAGGAGAAGCTGAACTTCTTGGCTCAGTCTGCCGCCGCAATCAAGGAGGGACAGAAGTTTACTCAGGCGGAGATTGAAGCCACATCGCAGCTCAATTCCGTTGTTAGCAAAGGTGTTCAGGATCATCTTAGTGCTCAATTGGCCTTAGGCATTCTGGATAAAAAGCGATATGAAGAAGCCAAGACGGCCGAAGAGTTGCGGCAGAATGATATACAGCAGGGACTTAACCTGCAAAAAATATCACTTTCAGAAGTTTGGACTCTGGAGCACAGGAATGCTTTGGTAAAACAGGAACAGCTTAAACTCGAACGTGACATTATTAAGGCGAAGGGAGACTCGGCTGCGGAAATAGCACGTAGAGCGGTTTCAAATGAAGAGACCAAACGACTTCATGAGATTGTTGATTTGGTCGAAAAAACAACCAAGGAAAATGATACACAGGCTTCGTCATTTTTCATGCAACAGTCTGAGAAGTTAAAGGGGCTGACGGATGAAATTGCTTTGATCGGTAAATCCAAAGTGCAGCGTGATACCATAGTTGCATTGCAGAAACTGGATCTGGAATATAACAAAGCGATCAGCGGGCTGGTGAAAGAAAATAACAAGTCTTACCAAGAACAATTTGATTTGATTACCGCTACTTATGAAGAAACCAAAGCTAAATTACCAGAGTTAATTCAGGCCAATAAAGATGCGTCGGATGAGATCACCGAGTTTTGGAAAAAAGCTGCTCAGAATATTCAGAGCGGGATGAGTGATCTGTTTTTTGATGTGATGCAGGGTAAACTGAGTGATCTCGGAAACCGCTTTAAATTAGCATTAGATCGTATGGTGGCAGATGTGTTGGCGGCAAAGGCTGCTACAGCATTATTCGGCGTAGGTTTTGGTAAAGCGAATGAGCCGATTGGCGGGTTGGTCGGACAAGGAATAGGTTGGCTGGGAGGAGCATTTGGATTTGGTGGTGGTAGCACAGCAAGTATGGCTGCTGCGGCCGGGAATAGTGGTGCTATGGAGGGTGTATTACTCGGCGCATTTGCAAGTGGCGGTTCATTCACCGTAGGGGGCGCAGGCGGGACAGACTCGCAGATGGTAGGGTTTAAAGCCACTCCAGGAGAGCGGGTGACGGTGGAGACGCCTGGACAACAGCGTGCACGTGGTGGAATTAATTTTAATGGTCCACTAGTCGCGGTGTATGCGAATGACCCCAGCGCGTTCAACCGCAGTCGTGGGCAGATGGGGGCGGAGATGTTTGTGTTGGCGGAGAACTTTGCACGGAGATTCAGATAGATGTTTATTGAGACACCCAGATTCCCGGATGCGATTGCCGCACGTGCCGTATTTGGCCCGGAGTGGAGCACGCAGAAGGGCAGGAACTTATCGGGGAAAGAATTCCGCAACCAGCTCTGGTCCTCCGCGTTGCGTAAGGGCACGGTAGGTCACGATATACAGGATCAATCCGAGTTCAACGCGCTGTTGGATTTTTTCAACGTGGTCGAGGGTGAGACGTACGGGTGGCGGTTTAAGGACTGGTCGGACTTCTCCGTCACCTCAGATCGTGGTCGGTTAGGGAATTTAGATTGTACGAGTGCTAAGAGCACCGGTACGGGAAGCGCCACTTATCAATTATTCAAACGCTATGTAAACTCCGCTAATCAGAGCCAGAACCCTAAAGACCGGATCATCTTCAAGCCCGTCTCCGGTCAGGTGTCCATATATCGAGGTGGCAGTTTGCAGGCGTTTGGAGGCGGTGCGGGTCAGATAGCTTGCGACACTACGACGGGCACGATCACGTGGGTTTCCTCCTTCCCCGGTAGTGGGGAGGTGTTGAGTTGGGTCGGACAGTTCGACGTACCGTGCCGTTTTGATACGGATCATATGGCAGCGGTTACACATCTGATCAACAACGAGAGCTGGCCCACGATTCCGATTATAGAGATCAGATTTTAGCACATGAAAACCCTACCCGCCGCGATCACTACGCACCTCAACACCCGGACCACTACGATGGCCACGGCGTTGAAGATCACGCGTACGGACGGAACGGTGTTTGGGTTTACGAACAATAGCATTGATGATGTAGTTTCCGGGGTGACGTACCGATCTAATCCGGGACTGGACGTGAGCAACATTGAGACCACAGCCAACGCGGCGGTCGGTAACTTGGAGTTGACCACACTGCACGACGGTACGGTGTTTACCACGTCGGATATTTTAGGTGGGGTGTGGAAAAACGCCGCCTTCACCATCTTCCGCTATAACCGTTACAGCATCGCGGACGGGATAGATACGTTAGTGGCAGGGACGTTTGGAGAAGTTGAGATACTAGAGAATGTGGTTAAGGTAGAGCTGCGTGACCTGCGTCAGTACTTGCAGCAGGCGATCGGGGACGTGAGCAGTAAAAACTGTCGTGCTCGGTTGGGGGACACCCGGTGCACGGTGCGTGTACAGCCCTCCCTCTGGGCCGCGACCACATCTTACACGGCGCGCACAGCGGGAGATGCGGCTACGGGCAGCGTGGTGCGCCCTAGCACTGACAATGCGCGACATTTCAAATGCACCACGGCGGGCATATCCGGCGGTAGTGAGCCTGCGTGGAACACCACCGTGGGCGGCACCACAACTGACGGAACTGTAACCTGGACCACGATACAGGCATTGACTGTGACTGGGACTTTAACCGGGGTAACCAGTAAGCAAGTGTTTCAGGATACCGGGCGGGGCGAAGCGGTCAATTATTTTGATGAGGGCGAGCTGACTTGGACAGGCGGGGCAAACAATGGACTGGCCGCTAAAGTCAAATCCTATGCTGCGAACGGTACGTTTACTCTTGCGTTGCCGATGTACGGAACCGTTGCAATTGGGGATACGTACAGTGTGGTGGCCGGTTGCAGAAAAAGACTGGCGGATGATTGTGCTACCAAGTTTGACAATGTGTTGAATTTTGTGGGGGAGCCACATCGGCAGGGAATTAATAGCATCATCCAATCACCGGCGGCTGATGTATGACCATTTCACGTGCAGAAATTGTTCGCATCGCGGTGAGTTATTTAGGCACCCCGTTCCACCACATGGGTCGGCAGCCGGGGGTGGGGCTGGATTGCGCCGGGGTGTTGGTGTGCGTGGCACGCGAGGCACATTTAGTGTCCCAGACGTTCGACGTGCCCGCGTACACGCCTACGCCCGACGGGAGAAGCATGCGGGAGTGGTGCGATAAGTATATGCGTCGAGTGCAGCAATCAGAGATGAAGGCCGGAGACGCAATCTTATTGATCACGGATAAAGATCCGCAGCATTTAGGGTTATTGGGCGTATATCGGTACGGTGGATTTTCAATTATTCACGCGTCTAACGCTTCCAACCCACCGCGTGTAATAGAAACCCGGCTAATGTTCAGCCGTGCACAACGGTTTGTGGCCGCGTACGCGTTGCCGGGGGTGGAGTGATGGGCGCGATTGTCATAGCAGCGGCGGCAGCGGGGGCAGGAGCATGGTTGGCTCCGGTAGGCTACGCTGCGTTGGGCGCGTCGCTCGGTTGGTCGATTGGTTCAGCATTAGCGCCAAAGCCAACTCAACAAATATCCAACACACAGCCACAATTAACTGATTTACGAGTAACGGGTTCCGAGTACGGGCAACCGATCCCTTGGATCAAAGGTACGGTAGGCATTGCGGGTCAGATGTGGTGGAATACGGATCGCCGTGCTTCCAGTACGACCACGGTAACGGAGAGCGGTGGTGGTAAAGGGGGCGGAGGGGGTACACAGACCACCACCACGACTACCACTTATGATATGGATTGTTTGATCGGGTTGTCAGACAATGCCGCGATCGGGTTACGTCGTATTTGGAACAATGGAAAACTGGTCTGGACCAACGCTTCCGATGCTTTAACGGGAAGTGTTACCGCAAGTGAGGACACAAATCTGTGGACCCGGATGACATTCTATCCAGGATCGACTTCTCAATTACCCGACCCAACTTACGAGGCTGCGGTCACCACGGCAGAAGCGTGCGCGTACCGTGGTCGTAGTTATGTGTTCATTGCCGGATTGAAATTAGGTCAGAGTGGTCAAGTACCAAACTTGACTTTTGAGGTGGTGGCCGATGGTAGTGAGGCAGGTTTGGCTACCGCATGGTCCGCTCGATCTAGTGTCAACAATACTTGGGAGGCAGTTACTTACGCTAAAGGATTGTTTGTTGCAGTAGCTTATTCTGGTACTGCGAATCAAGTGATGACCTCGCCAGACGGAATCACGTGGACTGCTCGGACGAGTGCGGCCAATAATGTGTGGCATTCCATTGCTTACGGTAATGGCGTATTCGTAGCGGTGGCCATTACCGGTACCGGAAACCGTGTGATGACTTCTCCGGATGGAATCACGTGGACGGCCAGAACTTCTGCGGCGGATAATGATTGGCGGGCGGTTACTTATGGTAACGGTCTATTCGTTGCTGTGGCATCGACCGGTACGGGTAATCGTGTGATGACTTCCCCGGATGGAATCACTTGGACTATCCGTACCAGTGCAGCGGACAATAGCTGGTTCGCGATCACTTACGGAGCAGGCGTATTCGTCGCTGTTGCTATTACAGGTGTTGGCAACAGAGTGATGACATCCACAGACGGAATTACTTGGACTATTCGGGTTAGTGCTGAGGACAATTCTTGGTCGGGAGTAGCATTTGGGGCCAGCACCTTTGTGGCCGTTGCTGCTGATGGAACCAACCGCGTGATGACCTCCTCCGATGGCATCACATGGGCAACAAGAAGTGCTGCGGCGGCGAATGGTTGGTTTGCAGTTACGTTTGGAAGTGATGTATTTATTGCGGTTTCAAACACAGGCACCAGTAACCGCGTTATGTCCTCGTCTGATGGAATCACTTGGACCATCCGTACCAGTGCTTCCGACCAGTCTTGGCGCAGTGTGGTTTACGGGGGAGGAATGTTCGTTGCAATTGCGGAAACAGGCGCGGCCGCAAACAGTGTGATGACTTTACAGTATGGTCCAATCACCAGTGCAGCCCCATCTGTGCAATCCGTACAATCTGACATTTGCTTGCGCGCGGGTCTGACCGCAGCGCAGATTGACGTGACCGGATTATCTTCCATCACTCGCACGGTACGCTCGTTAGCATGGTCGCAGATATCGTCCGCCCGCTCGATCACGGAACTGATGATGTCTACGTATTTTTACGAAATGGTGACGAGTGATAAGATTTACTTCCGTCCACGGGGTTCCGCTTCCGTAGCCACCATCCCGTACGCAGACTTAGGCGCGAGCGCGTCAGATGATCAGCCGGAACCATTCGCTCTCAGGAAAGCGAACGAGCTGGAGGTTCCCGCGCAGATCGCACTGACCTACATTAACGTGAGTGATGATTACCAGAACGACACCCAGTATAGCGACCGCCTGATCAGTTCTGCCTCCGGTACGGTGGCCACGGTACAGATGGCGATCGGGATGACCCCGGCGGAGGCCAAGGGCGTGGCAGATGTGATGTTGCTGGACCAGACGGTAGGAGCAGTCACCGCACCCATCTCGTTGCTGGGAGACTACTGCCGGTTGGAGCCAACGGATCCAATCACGGTCACGGACGCGGACGGGGTGACGTTCCGGATGCGGATCGTGAAGAAGAATGATTCCTTCCCGCTACTGGGATTTGAAGCGGTGCTGGATGATGTTTCCATCCTCACCTCTCAAGAGATTACCAGTGCGGACTATGCACCGGAGACCACCGTTGATCCTCCGGTCAATACTTACCTGACATTATTGGATATCCCAATATTGCGGGACGCGGATGATGACGCGGGGTTCTACGTCGCCACCAAAGGCGACGGCACACCCTACCCCGGTTCCGCTGTGTTCTACAGCAGCGATGATGTGGAGTACACGCGGAAGGCCACGGTGCTGGAGAGTGCAGTATTCGGGATGTGCACGACCACGTTGGGCAACTGGACTGGGTCACGGATGTTTGACGAGGTGAACACCGTGACGGTGGATGTAGGTTCCGGCACATTGTCCAGCAGCACGCGGGCCGCAGTATTAGATAACTTATCGACCAACGCCATACTGATCGGAGATGAGATAATCCAGTTCCTGACCGCCACACTGGTCTCCGCAGGAATTTACACGCTGAGCAGATTGCTGCGTGGGTGTCGGGGGACGGAGTGGGCGATGACGGGGCACGCGGCCAATGAGCGAGCGGTGCGGTTGAGCACGGACGGGTTGCGCCGTGTCTTATTACAGAACAACGAGCTTGGGCTGTCTTTGTACTATAAAGGCGTGACATTAGGGCGGGCGTTGAGCAGTGCGACGGCACAACAGTTCACCAATACCGCAATAGGGCGGAAACCGTTTTCCCCAATCATCTTCAAAGCGGGGCGTGATTCTTCTAACAATATCACGTTCGAGTGGCAGCGTAGAACTCGGTTAGCGGTACGGATGATCGGCTCTGCGGGGATCAGTGCCCCTCTGGGTGAGGATTCCGAGGCGTATGAGATCGATGTGTATTCCAACAGCGGGTACACGACTATCGTCAGGACCATTTCCGCGACCACTACTTCTGCTTCCTATACGGCGGCACAGCAGACGACGGATGGGTTGACACCGGGCAATACGGTGTACTGCAAAATATATCAGATTTCGGAACAGGTCGGACGGGGTTACGTACTCCAGAAAGCAGCATAGATAGGTGAATAAAGATGCCCACACTACAGAGTATTGACGCTTCGGCTTCGCCCGAAGTGCAGATGAATGAGAACTTTTATGCCGTGGCTGCAGCGGCGTTGTTTGGGCGGAAGGATTCTACCACTGCAGGGCTGACTTTAGGTTTATACGGTGGGATCATCGGCGGCATCGGTACGTTCGCGACCATTGCAGACACCACGGTTTTACTGACCGGGAGTGCGACTAACTATGTAGAGGCCACCACCGCAGGGGTGGTATCAGCTAACACCACCGCGTTCACCGCAGGACGGCAACCACTTTATACCGCAGTGACCAGTGCTTCCGCTATCACCACGTTGACTGATTACCGGGTGCTATTGCCCTCCATGAGTACCGGATCGGTCACGTACAGTACTCTGACCTTAGCTACGGGTACGATCACAGCGGATACCCCCGCATTATCTATCACCCAAACTTGGAACAATGCGGGTGTGAACTTTATTGCCCAGGACACCAATATCACCAACACCGCTTCCGGTGCGTCCTCCATGTTGAGGCGGTGGCGTGTGGGGGGTGCGGTCAAGGCCAGTATCGATTATTTAGGCGCGATGGTGTTGGCGGCAGGACTCACCGCAGGCGGATCAATAGCAGCCAACGCCGGTCTAGTAATCGCCGCCAGCCAAGCCCTGACCGGCACGGTAGCCAGCAGCACGATCAGCGGGTTCCTGAGTGTGGCAGCAACGACTGGCACGTTTACGAATGTTGGCGGGACGCTGACGACCGCAGCGCAGGTGAATGTGACGAGCGTGGGGACGTTGAACGGGTTGTTAGTTGCTACTGCTAACCACATTGGTCTCGGGGTTACGCCTAGTGCTTGGGAAACCACAAGCGGTAGCACAGCGCTACAATTTTTAGGTGGGGCTGTTTACGGCTACAGGACTACAACACTCACTCTAAACCAAAACTCATACTATGACGGCGCATGGAAAAGATATGGTGCAGGGTATGCTTCACAAATAGGGTTGGATACTGGTGCAATCACTTTTTATGTGGCGGGAACGAGCACAGCCAACTCTGCAATATCTTGGACAACAGGACTCTCAATCTCTAACGCAGGCGCAGTCACCATCCCCGGCACCCTCGCAGTCACGGGGGCGATTACGGGAGCCAGCTATTCAGGCGGGGCGATTAGTGGGACCACGCTTACAACCTCAAGTTCGTCATTGATTGGAGGCGGCACTGGTGGAGTTTCAGTATCAACTGACAATGGTGTGCAGGCGATAATTGGAGGAAGTAATAATCCAGCGGCAAATTATGTGCGAATCGCGGCTTCAGTAGCAACAGCGATCCCGGTGATTATTGCCGAAGGAAGCGATACGGATGTTGGTCTCCGTATTGCAGCGAAAGGGGCTGGCACGCTGCAATTATTTACAGGAGGAGTGTTTTCTGGTGGCATACTTTCTTCTGGCACATCACAAATGGATTTGTCCTCAACCGCAGGAGCTAGCCGTATACCTAACGGGATTCGTATCGGCGCAGACTCTACGAACAATTTGCTGGACGATGCCAGCAACGGAGCAGGCACGGCAACGCTCTACATCGGAAATGCTTCTATCAACGTCACGTCAGACGAAAACCTGAAGTTCAATATCCAACCGTTCAAGCGCGGCCTCGATCTCGTCAAGCAGCTTCAGCCAATCGAGTTTGACCAAGACGAGATGCGGCCATTTGGACATATCGGGCATTACGTTGGCTTCGGCGCGCGAGCGGTGCAAAAGGTCGCACCGTGGGCCGTTCATACGCAAGGTGACACCGGATTGCCTTGGCAGGCACGCTACGAATTTCTGATGGCTCCGGTAGTCGGGGCAGTGCAAGAACTGGCGGCAAGACTGGAAGCCCTCGAACGCAGACCACAGTAACCAAGGAGCCGCATGGACGCTTTGACCGTAGTAGCAAATCAGTATCTGGCGACAATCGCGCAGTTGAGCGCGCGGATTGCACAGGCGGCACTCGAATTGACGCAGGCGCAGGAGAAGTACCTGTAATTGATCACAAGGAGAAATAATCATGGCATTGAAAACACCGTATCTGTTCAGAGGCATCAGCATTCCAGAAGCGTATGTAAGACTGGATCGGGTTTCCGGAGGGAAACAACAGGGTTCGTGGCAGGGCGAGTTTTCTATTTATCAGAGTGAGGTGGCCGCCAACCCTCCGCAACCTGAGATTGAGCAGGAGCCGGAGCAATTGCCGGATGGGCTGCCGCTCAAATCTGCATCTGCAAAGGTATCTCCACAACCTCCGCTGGCCGGATTCAGCATTACGGTGCCGTGGGAGAAGGGTGGTGTACCAGAACAATTACTGTACGAAGCAGCAAAGCAACAGGAAATGCTTTCTAACGCAACAGATGTATAACAAACTAGGAGAAATTCAACGTGAAGATTGATTTCGGTCAGAAGTTGGTGCTGTTGAGCGGGGAAACACTGCGATTGAGCAATCCCGCGTATGGACTTGATTCCCGCACGGTAGCTGTGATTGTGGGTGATGTGTTGAACAAAAGTGAATTGCCTACAGACGCTATTATTCGGGTGTCTAAAAAGATAGAAGAAGTTTTAGGCAAAGAACTTACGTTATCCGAAGCAGTGGTAACCGCATTAGTTTCGGTTTACGCCGGTGAGGAAGCACTGTCAGGCTCTGAGCGCATCAAGCGTATGGACCTGGCTCGTCGGTGCAACAAACTCGGTATGGTGAAGATTGCGGACAGTGATATCAAATTCATCATGCCATTGGTAGAAAAGAAATACCCCGGTGCTTTAGTCTCCCCGCAAATTGAAACTCTGCTTCAGGGAAAATCTTTTAGTCTGGTGACTGAGGATGAGCCAGATGATCCTGCCCCGCCACCTGTGGAGAAATAATGTTACATACTCTGGATATTTTACGCCGAAAGTTTACCGACTTTGGTACGCCCGCCCGCGTCACATTAGATGATGGTTGGCACTGTGATTCCCTGGAATTACCTTGGGCTAGTAATCAGCGGGGTATTTCCTGCATCAAAGCGGATACGTACCGGGGGTGGTTATGGTGGTCGCCAAAGTTCCGGCGGTGGGTGATCCGATTGGAGGATAAACACGGGCGTTTCGATTGTTTACTCCACAACGGGAATTTTGCGGGGGATGCGTCCAAGGGACTTTTGACTCAAGTTCAGGGTTGCACTTTGATCGGGCGAGGTTATGCAGATATTGGAATGCCGAACCACGGTGAGGGCTACACACACTTAGATGTGTTGGATGGTACACAGTTTGGGATTTCCGCCAGTCGGGTTACGTTGGATGAATTGATCCGGCAGTTGGGTGGTGACCTCACCCTTCCGAAGGATCAAAAGCAACCTGATGATACGGATGTATTGGTCACGTACAGATGGGAAGAGGGTGCGCGGCCGGAGGATGACGTGTGATGAAGGACATTCTCGCATCCGTATTGGCTAATGCCGACGCTTTCCGGTGGTTGTTCTTCATTGGTCTGCTGTGGGCGTTTTACCGCTGGATGCAAGGGGATGATAGTGAGGGTGTGGAATGGCGTGATTATGTTTCGGCTATCGGAGTGGACGGCAAGTACCATGGGGACATCAACAAACTCGGTCAGTTAACAGGTATCGTAATCGGTTCGGTGTCTCTGATAATGGTATCGGCAAATGCTAAGGGTGATATGTTGGGTTTTGCAGCCGTATTAACCGCTTACTTTGCCTTTGTAGGGTGCGTGGCAGGATACGCTTCATATTTACGTTCAAAACAGAATCGGACCGAAACCGTGTTGGTAACTGAGCCTGCAGCTGATCCAGCGACGACCAAAATAACCAAGACGACTACTGAGCCGGTAAAGTCTGAAGTAAAGGGAACTAACGAACGAAAGAATCCATTAGAAGGGAACATGGCAGGATGAAAACTTATCAGCAGGGCTATATTCAATTAATCTTGATCGGTATCGTGGCCGCTGTAGCTCTGGGTGCCGGGTACATGATGATCAACACCTACAACGGTGCACTGGAACGAGCTGGTTTAGCGGAACAAAGAGCCAAAGCGGCCGAGGAGCAGGGTAGGGTGGATAAACAATCTTTAGCCGACCAGAAACTGGAACTGACACAGATCAAGATGCAGAAGGAAGCAGATGAGAAATTAGCGGCCGCACGCAGAAGGGCTGATCAAGCGATTGCAGACTACAAAAGGAAAACCGATGCCAAACTTGCCGAACTTGCGAAAACATCTCCCGAAGTTAGAACGTGGATGGATACTGCTGTGCCTCCTGCCGTTATTAGTCTCGTGCGCGGGAAACCCACCGATCCCGGAACTACGCCCGGAAGTGATCAAGACGGTGCGGGAAAAGATACCGGAATCAAGGGGAATGTTAACCCCGGTGCCAGAGTGGCCCCTGTCCCTAACAAACGGGGGGCTGTTGGAGTTAACCCGCTTATTCGAAAGTCGCCTTAACCAGTGCAATGCGGATAAGTCTGATCTGTTGAAATGGTCTTTGTCGTTGCCGGAAGTGGTCAGTATTGAGACTAAACCGATTCCGGCCGCTCCCGCTCCAGCACCTCGTAAATGGTGGCAATTCTAGCGTGATTCATGCAATTCTCTGAAAATTGGGTTGACCAACCCTTAAAAATAGCCCCGTACAGCGTCGTACAGGGGTCGCCACGCGTCGCCAGCGTCTGGCCTAGGGGTAGGTATAGTAAAGGGGAAGAAAGCGCTGTACAGAGCGTTGTACGACGTCTGGGATAAGTGGGTTTTGATCCATGATCCCCGGAATCCGTCGTTATCCAAACAAATTTGGTGATTTACGGTTGCCGGATGGGGGATACGGTCAAGATATGTCGGGGCGGTGGTTTTGCAGGCCACCAGGCGCAAATACCTTAGAGCTGAAGTATCACGAAGTGAAAGAGCATCCAGACGGGGGCGTCACTGTGATGCCGGTGATAAATTCCGGTAACGGTGCCGGAGTATTCACTTTGCGGGGCGGAGTGTGGAAATGTATCTCTGGTCGTGACGCTTGATTTACTAAATATTGTCTACAAGTAACCCGATGAGCTCAAATGCTTTATACGGTGGTAGATGCAAGTACCGTTCTACACCAAATACCTTTCGCGGAACACTATCAATGATTACAACTTGTCCGATCAGGTGTGAAAAGTTATCACACTCATGTGGGTTGTGAACAGTAAAACTCGTTCTATTCCTTGAATTAAATTGGGATAGCGAAGTAAAGACGAATTGGTTTTCTTTATTACGCATTGCGGTAATTATTTTCCAGTGGCATCGCAAATCCTTTAATCAATTCCTTGATCCCGTCATCCAGAGAGCATTGTGGTCGCCAGCCCAAGGCTTCGATCTTGGCATTACTGACAATATAGTCTCGCTTGTCAGGATCAGTACCCACGGCTGACTCATGAAACACAAAGCCGGGTACGTGCTCCGCGATTTTTTTGCATAGTTCACGTTTATTGAGATTGGCTGAGGATAGTCCTACGTTGTAGGCTTGGCCGAACATGAAGTCTGCGTTTATGGCTTCTGGTGCCGCTCCGAGTGTAGGCTTTCTGTATTTCCATACATTGTCTAGGGCAAATAAGAATACACTGGCCGCATCACGCACGTGGAGATAATTCCGTCTGAAATTGCCTTCAAACAATGTGAGCGAGTGATCACGTACGGCACGATGGCAGAAGTCATTTACCAACAAGTCGAGTCTCATACGAGGGGAACATCCGAATAGAGTAGCAAAACGGAAGGAGATTCCCCGTGGGTGTGCTAGTACAGCCTTCTCTGCTGCTACTTTACTCTGTCCATAAATAGATATCGGGAGCAGCGGAGATTCTTCTGTACATTCGGCTTCCCCACCTGTACCGTATCCACTGTTTGTCATGGGAAAGAGAATAGTTTGATCCGATCTAGCGATGTTGCATATTTGCTCAATCACAGCAGTATTAATGTTGAAAGCAATGATTGGGTCACGATCACAAAGTGGAGCACCAACTAGTGCTGCTAATGGAATAATCACGTCGATGTCGTATAATAGTGATGATGTCACATCGCGTATATCGTCGCAGATGATTTTTAAATTCGGATGATGGCACCAAGCCATTAGACTTGGCTGCTTGTGTTGAAATATATCTATCACAGTTACTTCATGTCCCTGCTCTAATAGCATTGGCACGAGCACCGATCCTAGGTAGCCCCCGCCACCGGTAACCAGTATTTTACTCATCGGTCTTTATCTCATTAATTTCTGGCGCATTGATCGTTTCTACGACTTGTTGGAATCGGCTTAACCAATCATTCATAAATCGTTGGTGCTCGGCCAGCGCAGATCCTATGTTGTTAGCCGCCGCTAACATTGAATCCGCCGCACCCCGTATCAGATGCGCAGAACGAATCACATCTTCCGTCCCCATTAAATATACTCTATCCATGATTATTTTCCTTTTATATAGAAATCGCCAGCCATTTCTTCTCCCCAGGACGCTTTATAAGTATTCCTGCCGCCTTGTGCAAATCAGGATCATCCTCATCGTCCCACTTGACGACGACCCACAACTGTTCGCAAGCGCAATCAAAGTAAGAGATTGCTTCGCCTGTTCTTCCTACGTCTGCCCAACCAGGAGCGATTTTGCAGCGCACACCAGCGGTGCCCCACGATCCAATCATCTTTTCTCCTTCCCCGCCGCGAGGGCAGCCATAACACCTCCGCGCACATACTCAGAATCCGGCGTAAAGAACGTCACCGTCATTCCAGCGCCACCGCCCGTAGTTCGGCAGTTATCTTCGATCCAATCTAGAATGTCCGAATCCGTTTTTGCATCCTTCCTCGTCGCCTCAAGCTCATCTTCCAGACACGCGATCTGATTTCCTAGCTCTAGACAAGCGTGCATCTTTTCTACCGTCAGCCTCGCGCATCGCTTGGCGAGGGCGTCGTAGTCCGATTTGGCGACCAATGGAGTAGCGTGAACTGCTCCTAATGCTTCCAATGAGTTAAGCACTTTGGGCGCTTCCGGCCTCTCCGCGTTCTGGTAGGCGGCGAGTTCGCGTTCGAGTTCACGCAACTTCATTAACATCAGACGTTCTCGATGCGAATATTGGCCGCCCTTAACCCATTCATTGTCTGCTGCATCAGTTGTGGGGGTTGGAAGTTTGGCATTACAAAGGCTTAAATACTCTTTCATTGTCAACTCCCCGCGATCCGGTCTGTTGCTCATGATTTCATCCTCGCTTTCAGTTCCGCAACCTCGCGCTCGGCAGTCTCGGCTCGCACTTTCCATCTGGCGCGGTTGGATTGCTCGCAGCGCAGTTCGGCCTCTAGTTTAATCACGCGCATAGCCTGTCGATCAGAGTGTAAACAAACGCTCGCGTATTCTGCTTTGATTGCTTGGTAGTCAACTACACGCATTACAAAATCAGCCTCACCGCCATCCTTGCGCAGCACGGAGGGGTCAATGCTGCTGATAATGCTGTCGTAATACCCAAAAACATCGCTGTCGGGTGATGCGCTCAGCGGCAGCGTGCTCTTGCTCGGCGCGGATTTATATCGGCATTCATCGTATAATGCCATTGCACATTTATCACATATTGGGTGCTGCCCTCTACAATCTTTTGGTTCGGCAGTCATGGGCACGTCAAGTCCTCCCCAGTTGTCTATGCTCGGTTCCTGATGAGCTACAATCGCGTCCCCCGGCTCGCCCTTGCCTTCTGCTTGCCGGGCTTGGGCTTCGCGTTGCTTGCTGTCGGGGGCAGCAGGATAAGTCGCTCCCACCGGCCCCATAGGAACGATGGAATAATCTGCTGCGTTCGGTGCGGCTGCGCGTCTGTCGATACTTACGTGCCTAAATTTAGACCGCCTCTGCCCCTTTCTACGCTCCGGTGCGGGGGAGGCTGCGAGCGGGGCTTTGAAATACTTCACTCCGTGATAGACAATTGTTTCTTCGTCCGACGAAATGCGGAGAATTTCTTCTGTCGGCACGCTTTTTTCGTTAGTCATGTCAGCCTCCAAGCATTTCAACAACGATGTAGAACACGATTACAATTGCCAAGGCATCTATAACGGTCATTTCTCCTCCTCGTTGGTGAGTGCGCGGATTGTTGCGTCAACCTGATCTAGCGCCTGTTCATACCCGTCAACGAAAGCTGCGCCATACTCGGCGGGTTCTGTCGGAACAGGAATACAGCTATTCAAATCGTCGCAAGCAACACGCACTCTCTCCCTTTCCTGCTGCCGGGCGGTGGCAAGCGCGGCTTCGGCGGTCTCGGCACGTTGACTTTGGCATCCTTCGCCAGCTTTATATCCCTCAACGTCCAGTAATGCAGAATCGAGTTTAGCTGCCAGCGCCACGGCGCAGTCGCGGAGCTTGGTTGAATACTCCCAATACGCAACGGGCACGAAGTAATTGCCGCCACTGATGTATGCTTGGGGCTCCTCCGGCAAATCCTTCGCGGCCTGCTCGTAGTGGGCAAGCTTCGCCTCAAGTTCGGCAATTCGGTCGGCGGTCATTTTTGCTCTCTCATGTATTAAGAATGATACGTGATCCGCTTTTAGATACTTTGAACTGAGCGTAGGGCATTCCTATTTTCTCACGGAATCTTAACATTTGTTGCGGTGGTACAAAGAACAACATGAAACCACCCGCTCCTGCTCCGAGAAGTTTTCCGCCAATTGCACCACAGTCTAGCCCTCGTTGGTACAAGGCATCAATATTCGGTGTAGTTACTTCGGGACAGAGCTGTTTTTTAGCCCGCCACGCGTCATGCAGCATGGTACCGATCAACTTTAACGGGTAGTTTTCACTCAGTAAAATCTCTTTTCCCTTATGTGCCAGTTCCACCAGATCGCTCAATGCCTTATCACTCTGTGGGATAGCAGATACTTGTTTCGCCGCCATCAAATGTGCATCACGCATACTGCCGGAGTACACCAGAATTAATGACTGTTCTAATTCCTGCTCCCGTTCTGCGGATAGTTTCAATGGTTGTACTTGAGCGCCGAAACGGTCGAAGGTGATGAAATTGATCCTGCCCACCGCCGCAAATATTTGATCCTGATACCCCACAGTTTCCGGGATCATGTACCGTTCAAATGCTATCGCTTCACTGGCCAATTCTGTTGGGTAGGGTGAAGAAGGTAGGTCAAGATGTGTCTGTAACGCTTTCAATGCTCCCACGCAGAATGCAGAACTACTACCCAACCCCGCTCGTCCGGGCATATCGCCGAAACAGTGCCATTCTAAAGGTGTGTCTATTTTGTAGTACTGAAGGGCGGAGCGGATGGCTGGGTGCTTTATCTCGGCCACCGTTTGGCAATCGTCCACTTTGGAATACTGTACTCTATATCGCAAGTCTTGCCCTGGGGGCATAGGTTTGATTCCCACGTACACGTACTGATTGATAGCAGCCCCAAGGACTGCTCCGCCATGTTGGATGAAGTATTCTGGATAATCCGTCGAGCCACCAAAGAGTGAAACCCTTAGCGGTTGCTGTGTCAAAATCATTATGTGGTCTCATTTGCGTTGTAATCTTTTGGCCAAGTAATGGCGGCTTGTGCTTGGGTAAATCCTTCCCGAGTACCTACATCTAAGAATCCGGCAACGTGAAATCGTTGTGCGGAAGGAGAATTCACAAAGCTGTTCAAATCAGTTTCTTTAGAATACACAATCTGGTCTGCTCCGTGAAAGCCGAATATAGAAGCCCCGGCGTAACAATTACGATACGCATCCCAGGCTACCATCGTTCTTCCTGTCGCTTCGTCAAAGGCACTGATGAGTTCTGAAAAGTCATATCTAGGAATCGTGTCCCCGTTCAACACCATTAATGGCGGGGTGATAAATGGAAAAGCATATCTTATTGCGGATGCTGTGCCCTTAGGTACGGTTTCAATGATTGGGACCACATCCCGGTGCGGGCAGCAACACTCTCGCCAATCCACCACTTTGGATGCCTGATGACCCAGTAACAAAAATATTTTTCGTGGATTTAACTCCAATGCCTTGTCCACAATATATTCAATAACAGGCCGTCCACGGTACGGTACAAGACATTTCGGTCCTTCCCACAGCCCTTTTAGCCGTGTGCCGTAGCCGCCCGCCAGTATCGCAATGTCCATAATAGGAATTATACCGCTTTAATAGAAAGGACCGTCATCGTGCTCAATATGTTGATTGAGGGGAGTAAAGTTATCCCGTTGTGACTGACGTTTCGCCCGTATGATCTCTCGGATTTTGGCCTTGATCTTATCTTTATCTGGCGGCAAAACGTCCACTCTGGCCGCAAATCCTGCCGTCCGATTGTCTAGTCCGAGTACATTCATCCGTGCTCCGGTCAGCATATGTAAATCTAAGGCTAACGCTTTTGCTGTACCGTCTGGGTAATCATCATCGATTACAAGCCCGCCGAAATGTGCTTCATGCAAATCTTCCAGCGCATCTGCACCGGGTGTGAACGGTTTTATCTGAAATATGTGATGAATGCCTACTCGTAACCCATCTTCTGCAAATAACTCAGTTGATGCCAACGCGGCCGCGAAACGCGTGATGGAGATCGGGAACAGAACAATATCAGGATCCCCTGGTTGGTAGTCTTTTAATTCATATTCATTATTCCATGCCGCACGGTGTTCGGATAAATACACAGGGTCATCCCCAGACATAAATATATAGTATGCGTATTTCCATTCGTCGGGCGTCATCGGAGAGAATATTTTGATCCCCGGCATCCGTAGGAACAGCGAATGGTGGGATGATCCGGCGACTGGTCCAATACCGCCTTCGTTAGATACAGCTCTTATCAACAATGGGCATGGACGATTCCATAAGGCTTTGGATTTGGCCGCGTAGTTAATAATCGCTGATCCGTTGAGCCACATGAATCCGGCATATCTACAAATAAATATAGGTCGTTTACCGGCCAACGCTATGCCGACTACAAAACCCGGCCCTGCCACATCGCTTACGGGCAATTCCACCATGTCATTGCGCTGTGGTAGTGTTCCACCTACCCAACCCACGGCTGTGAGTGCTTGGCCAGCTACGGTGTATCCGGCGTCAAGATGCTGATTGGTGGTTTCCCGGATTATTTCACGGAGTGTTTGGCCCATACTTCCCTCACGATACGTTCGCTGTTCATTTTTATACCCTGAGCACTTTCTTCGTAACGTCGTGGGTACTTAGATAATATAACGCTGACTTCTTTGTGCTGATCAAACGCATTTGGATCATCTACTCCCGCGCCCGCATGCCAGCGGAGACGTGTGGTGTGGACATTGATTAGTGTTGGCCAGTATTCAAGTGGTGGTATGCCACCGTACAGTGTATCAGGATCATCAGAAGAACTTCCGGCAGCTAATCCAAATCCGCGAGCCACATCTTGAATTTCCCAACTTCGTCTAACCTTCTTTTTGGTTAGGATAGATAGATTATTGTCCTCAACGATAAATAGGATTGGGAGTTTATGTGTGCTTGCCCAACCTAAGCTGGCTAAAACGTAATCCTCTTCTGCCGCCGCGTCCCCCATAAAACAGATAGTGGGTTTGCGGTTAGCGAAACACATCCCTACGGCAATTGGGACCTGTGATCCGAGAAGTCCATCGTGGCCGTAGATATTTGCAGGAACGGATTGTATTGACGCGGAGCCGCCCATCCCACCCGCACAGCCACGCGGATCACCTAACAGTTCCAGTACCAATGCATCCATGTCGCCACCAAAGCATAGATACTGGGAGTGGTTTCTATGTTGCACGAAGATTTGCCGATCTGTGACGTTGTGATCCTCTAACCAAACCGAAACGGTGGCCGGGATGTACTCTTGGCCTGCGGAGAGATAGGCTGGAAATTTAATGTCTTTTGATTCTATTCTCCGGGCACACTCTTCCTCAAATGCACGGCAGAGCGCAGCCCGTTCGTAGATACGGTTTATATTGGTGTTATTCATGACCCCTTCTGGGTAGAACTCCAATCAGATATTCCGCGATGGTTTGTCGATGCTATACATATAGGTGTGCGTTGCTTTCATCCACGCTGCCAGATGATTGTAGTGCGGGGAGGAGATGATATTCCCGTCTACCACCACTGGCTCATTGACGAATATCGCTCCAGTATTCTCCACATCCACGGACATGGCGGGGGAGGCCGAAATTCTGCGCCCGATCAGACGAACACGAGCGGAGATCAACATCTGGGCACCGCTACAGATTGAGGCGATAGGTTTGTTAACACCAGCCCAGTGGGCAACGAAGTCGAGGGCGTTTTTATCTTGCCGGAGTTTTTCCATGGCCTTTACCCCACCCGGCAACACCAATAGATCGAATGTGCGGAGATAATCATCTTCCGAATTAATAAGTGTTTCCGTGGTCATGTGGGAGGGCACTTCGGTGCCGAGAATCCCTTTGATTTTCCCGACCTGTTCCGCCGCGACAAATACCGTCCCCTCTTCCTGTAAACGGAAAAACGGGTATTGCACTTCCTGATCCTGGAACATTGAGTGGGTGAGGATGATGGATTTCATTTACTATCTCCGAATAAAGTCAGGGTACTGCGGGATCACTTGTTTTGGTGTGTCGTAAAACCACGCCCGCCACAGGCTACGATTTGTGATATCATTAAAAACATCCGTGAGCGTGTAGTACACATATTGATACGATGTTGGTCGAGGATTCTCAATCCTCTCTCCACAACTTCCGCAGATAACTACAGACCCGTCCCAATAACTCCCGGGAGCGTAGCCGGAGGCTCCGTGGGTTGAAAGACATGCGTCTTTTGCCAGCATCACAGTTTCCAGATGTGTAAAAAGGATGTTCCTGGCACAGGTTTGAACGATTGTGTGAGACGAGATAGTGTGACCCCGTCAATCGCGTCTCCCGGTGGCACCAGTCCGTGTTCGAGCCCACCACTTAATGTGACGTATATATTTCCATCTAATCTTTGCGGCCCCATTGCGCGGGTTGTATCTGATGCACGTAAAATAGATATCAGGCAGCCTGAGAAATGTGTACAAAATCTATCACCGATCAAATCGGTTTCTATAATCTGTAAACAATCCAATTTTAGTGGTTCCGTAGCTTCTTCAATCGGACTATTTGCCCGTCCGTAATCATCTTCCAACCGCACGATGTCTCGCTTATCGTCCGGTGATTCTACTTCCAGCAGCACTACGTCGTCACTCACGGCGCGGGTGCGATGGAAGCGTCCTTGGAATATGTTGACTTTATCCAGCCCACGGAATCTGTGCGGCACAGTGTCACGGATGAAGGATACTTCCACTATGCCTTGTAGAATGATGAGAGCGGTGTTTTTACGTGGGTGGCAATGGAGGGAGGTTGCTTTACCTTTCTCAATTTCCAACACCCAGATGGCCATGTGCTCATTACGAAATGCTAAATATTCCGCACCCCATGGCTTCCGTACAATCATATTTGTATTAATCATGACAGACTTCCACGTAAGAAACATCCGCGCACATAAGCTTCGGCTAAGTCAGCGCCTTTTTCTTCCAAAATATTGGACACTGTGGCAGGAAATTCTAAAACCCACCCACTACCGTATCCGGGAGATTCCCAAGGGGTTCTTCTGCCCAACTCAACTGCCACTCTCTTAATCAGTTCCTGTGCCGCAAGGCTGGAGGAAGATTCCCCACAACTAAACCTAAGAATCCGCAGTTCGCAGAAGCGGCAGAGCCCAACCACATAGATGGTTGATTCATAATTGCTGTGTTTTATTTGGTAAGACGTTTCGCTTTCCCAATAATGGATACAGTCTACCTTTTTACAGTCCGAACAGTACCGCGTCCCACCATAACCTTGGCCGAACGCGTACCACGTTTCTCCATTCCGTTCTATGCCATCAGACTTTAGTGAGATGGAACGATTTTCTTTAACCCAATCCAATGAGGCATTTATAAAAGTGTGTGCGCCGACCAGACATTTTGGAGAAAACTTCCGGTCGCTGATATTCATAATTAGCGGTTTGGCTTTCTCGTCGTACAGTCCTGCGATGGAAGTTACGATAACTCGCTTTTCCGCTAGTTTGTTAATCACCGAGTAATTTCCTTTTAGGTTTCCCATGGGCCAAAATCTGTTGCATTGATGTGACTGCACCTTCCCCAAAAGTGGTTCGCAACATATCCAGATATTCTGGTCGTTGATGATATTTAAGGAAGGCTTCGTCACGGAATGCCAATACCTCAGCAGCGGTTAAGGTTTCGGTCGGTAGGGGTAAGGTTTGATAGCTGTGCTGGCTATATCCCAGCCAGCCTGCGTCGGTGTCTTCCGGCAGCAGCCAACCCTTCTCTTTCGCGGTAGTGTGCAATGGTGATCCGGGGTACGCCATCGCGCTATAGAGGTTTGCATACGGTGCGTTGATCTCGATGGCCAAATCCAAAGTCTCCTGCATGGATTCCAGCGTATCATCTGGTAGGCCGAAGATGTAGTTGCATCCAGGATGAATCCCCTCTGCTTTGACACGATTCACGGCTTCGAGTATCTGCTCATTGCCGAATCGACCTTTCTCCACACCATCTCGCACGTGTTTACTGGCACTCTCAATTCCGATCCCCAACCATCTAAACCCGGCACGCCGCATGGTCCAGAGTAATTGTTGATCTTTTAGGGTATCGATCCTCGCGTAAGCCCAGATGTTCAATTTATCGCCCAGTTTCATGTCGATTAGATGATTACAAATTTGCAAGACATGTTGACGGTTGAGCACGAACATTTCGTCAATCACCTTGAACGTGGTCACGCCGTAAACATCAACTAGATGCAGCATTTCGGCAGCCACAGCTTTTGGTGATCGCATGCGGTAGCGATTGGTGTGTTGAAACACATTGATCATGCAGAACGAGCATTTAAAGCTACATCCTAATGATGTATAGATAGCGGCGTAAGGTTGGCGCGGGGAACCATCGAACACTTGCCAATGATGTGCTCGATAAGATTTCATTGGTAACAAGTCCCAAACCTGTCCGTGCAAGTCTTTATCTAAATCCAGTAATGGGGCGGGTGTATTTTGACGAATTACATCACCATCTCTCCACACCAATCCAGGTATTGTTGCAAGGGGTTGATCAGAAAGTAGTCCGTCTATAGTTACCGGACCTTCCCCATCACACACATAGTCGACTTGTTCTTCTATAAGGGTTTTGACTGGTAGAGCAGAACAATGGTTTCCAACCAAGACTATTTTTTGATTCGGGAGTATATTCCGAATGGCTTCAATAGTTTTCCGTGCCCCCACCATTTGTTGAGTGCTTGCTGATGGTTGGTGTCCATAAACCACGAGCACAACTAATCGAGGGATACTTTTTAATATACGATCGGCAACGTCATCAGCGGATAACCACTCAGCCTCGGCATCAACTATGTTGATCCGGTGTCCGTGCTCTTTCAAATACCCACCGATGAGTCGACACCAAAGAGGAGGTTCCGCTGCGGAATGTTCAGCTAAAGCACCGTAGATTTCTTTGGCCGCGCCTGGATGAATAAGCGTAACAGATAGCATACTTATATCTTTCTCTTTCTACGACCAGAGTCCCAGGATGCTTGTTGGGCAATACATAACTTAGCACGGTGTTCCTTAGTTAATTTCTTTCCCAGTTTGGCTGCTGATATATTTGCTTTCCATTCTGGTGTAAGTACTCGACCTTTAAGTGCTTTAGACTTGTTCGCGTTGTGTTCTGGTGTGTGTTTCTTCCCTGTATGTGCCAAAGACATTTTCTTTCGTGTCTTTTTTGAATGGGGTATACCATACCTAGGATTATTCTTACCAGAATTTAATCTGGACAGTAAAGCCCGCGTTTCTGGTTTTAAGTGGGCCTCAGACAACTCTTTCTTTTGTTCTGGAGTTCTAACTTTTCCACGGTTCCCATTGCCGATTCTCTTTTTAGCGTCTTTTGTATGGGCGTATGTTTTACCAAGCATTCCCGGTGGTGTATCTCTACCAGAATATACATTGTAACCAAATGGCACCAGGGTATTATATTTGGCAATAGCGTCCTTTTCTTCAGACCATAGATCCTTCTCTAATAATCCTGTTTTCAGCACAACGAGAATGGGCGGCCCAAGTTTTCTCCAGGCTTTGTTTAGAGGTTTATTTTTTCCTTCTGCGGTTTCTTTGGCGTGTTCTTTATACCGGCGTTTAGCACCTTTGATGCTTGCTCCAACATAAGACTTTCCATCAGGAAAATCTAATCGGTACACATCACCGATAATTTGTTTTATTATCACAGCATTATTTTTCATTGTTCTGACAGTATTGAACAATCAGCAATGCCCATACAGGTGTCTCGACGGCAGCGAATTGTGATAGGGCTCCAAATACGCCAATTCGGGAAGGGGAAATAACAAGAAGCAGGTCGGGTTGTTTCATTTTAATTACTTTTATTTTTAGGGTAATTGATATTCATTAGCAAGATTAAACCCCACAACGAGTGAAAACTACGACTGAGCGCGAATAATCCTAGTACAAGCACTACGGTACAGATCAATGTTACTAGATTTTCTATCCGCCAAGGTTCCATGTGCTAATTTTTTCTACGTAGACAAATGGCGTATTTGATTACCGGCAATTGGTTTAATTTTGCGGCTCATTTTGTCCCTTTTCGGAACGCTCATATTCCCGAATGTAATCGATCACTGCTTCGCTCCAGCCGTCGATGTGCACCCACGCTCCGTAACCGACTCCGTTCTGGTTGGAGGCCACATTGATCATGTAGCCTTTGCTTGCCGGCGTACCAGAGCCATCGTGTGATTGCTCATCAGTAATTACGATCAGTCGGTCATATGGCACTTTGTTATTGATCGTTTTCACAGCAGCCGCCAATAGCGTACCGGAATGAGGCTGGCTGGTCTTCATCGCGTCCCGCAAAGCGAATCCTCGACGCGGGGGCACCTGAACGACGCGGTCACTGAAGGTGAAAATATCACAGCCCTCGCAGATTTCCCGCAACAGCACGCCCAGACCGAGTCCTGCGTCCATGCGAATGGTCTCGCCTTTGGACGACAATCTCCAATCCATCGAACCGGACACATCGAGTAAAAGCACAGTGTGGCCTGGAAGTTTCTCCTGTTCTGCGAGACACTTCATCATTAACGGCTCTAAGATGTCTTCCCACTGTGGTACGACACGTGCGGCAGTGATAAAGCGGAACGGCAGCACACGATCGGTTTTGAGTGTTTCGGCGTACGCTTGGCAATGGTCTCACCGGACTCGTAAAATTCATCTTCCCACAACATACATGCCATAACGGAACGTCGCAGTCGTAGTTCGGCGTTGATATGTTGTGCGGTCGCGCCTTCGTGGGTGTGGATGGTGGCGCGTTTGGTATTGGTCTTCATTTGTACATCTCCTTTACTCGGTTAAAGGTCTGCGGGGAACAAGCGACTACGCTTTTACTTACCCGAGAAGTAAGCGTAACCTTCGCCACCGCAATTTCGATTACAAGCCGGGAACAGGCGGGTACGGTATTTTCATCAAGGGAAGTAACCGTACCCTTCACCACGGCAATACTTTAGGCGGGAACAGACGATAACGGAAATTTTAGGTGTTCTGCCAACTGAGCTACCGGTCTTACGACCGAGAGGGACTCGAACCCCCGACCACCTCCTTAGCATGGAAGTAACCGTTATCTACGCCACGCCAATATACAATTATACCGTCAAGTCCTTTCATCAGTAAATTAGATATTTAACTGGAGACTGTGCGCTTTACCAATGGTGTGTTCACTTCCCCGAAATTTACTTTCCTGCCCCGCTGCACCTACTTGCTCCTACGCCACAACGCGGTAGGCCGCTTGGCCAAGCATCTTGCGTTCAGTACGCGCTGACAGTTCCGCACCATTTTACCCTCGGGGTTAGCCGGGTGACACAGCCTCCAGTTAAATACCCAATCACTTAATTATACCGTTTCTATATGTGATCCGTTTTCATCTTTCGTCACCATCAAAGTTCCTGCAAATCCGCCAAAATCGAGTACCCGGTGATCTGCGAGGAGTATGATCTTTTTCTGCCGTTCCGCCCGTTCAGCCAATACGGTGAGCAAATCTTGTATCCCGGATTCTGATAGGAACTGGGATGGCTCGTCATACATTTCCACATTTGGCTGTATGCCCATCCGGCTGGTGATCAGATTGGCAAAGCCCAAGGAAATGGCCAGCCTTAACCGTTGTGATTCCCCGCCCGACCATACTTCCCAAGGCACTGCGTCTTCCGTATGCGGGGAGCGAATCAGGATAGTAAAACTGCGGTTGATGGTGCCACTTTTATTTTCTCGCTCGATATCAAATTCTACAGACCATTCCTGCAGACCAAGTTGGTATAGCGTTTCATTCACCTCGATGGTCAATTGGCTGAGACTCTCTTGAATCTGCGATAATCTGATTTCCTTAAATCCCTTGACCCAGTACTGAGTTACTTTGACTTGTTTTTCACTCGTGACCAGTTCTGCTTCCACTTTGTCTAATTGCTGCGCTAACTGCTCACCCCGCTGTTCCTGCTCAGCGCGGAGTTTGGTGTAGGGATTGGTTTTGCTTTTGACATTTAGAAAGTCGGCATGGGCGAATTGAAACTCACGGTCAGCGGCACTCTGTTTGGATTCATAATCTGCGGGAATTTGTTTGCATAAACCACTGTGCTTCTTTTTTGCGGCATCTAATTCAATTTCTTTTTGATCCAGTAACGCAGTGATTTTTGCAAGTTCCTTTTTGATGTGCTGTCGATTCACCGGCTGACCACAGGTGGGGCATTTGGTGATATTTTGTGCAGACAGCTTATTCACATCACGGAAAAGTCTATCCCGATCATTCGCTAAATCACCGACCACTCGTAATTGCTTATCTGCGGCTTCGGTTATCTTGTCATACACTTTAGCTTCAGCCAGTAAGGCTTCCATGACCTGTTTCTTGAGGGCCAATGTATCTGTCGCTGCTTTCAATTCAGTCTTAAAGCTCTTTTCCCATTCGCCCTGCGCCTTGGAGTAGTCCTGGGCTAGTAACTCCTCGGCCTGCCCTTGGAGACGTGCTACGGACTCCCTAGCACGCTGTACGTGGGCTTCTGCGTCGGTGGTGCGCTCGTTGGCCAGCTTGGACGCCCGTTCCCACAGGTCCAAGCCTAAAACGGTGGAAAATACTGCGGTTTGGTCCGCCGGGGATAGGTCTACAAAGGCGGGCGCGAATTGGGCAAAGTAGATGGAGAACAGGAATGCTTCTGGGGACAGGCCAATCAGCTTTTCCAGTTCTATCTGATCAATGGGTCGGTCGCCTACGGATTTCCCGCTCACTTCTAACGCATTCGGTCCCCACGTACGGAGTAATGATACTGGACCAGATGTGGTTTGCAAATCCAGTACCGCTCCGCACCGCTCGTCACTGTTCCAGTTCTTAACCGATTTGGCTTTTAGATTCCTACTCGTTTTTCCGTACAGCGTCCAATAGATGGATTCAAATAGCGATGATTTTCCAGCACCGTTTGCTTCTAGCTCTGGCTCCACAAGGTTTTTCCCGGACACATGATATAGACCGGGCGTTAGTTTGGTCAGATCCAAGGTTTGAGGTGAGGTAAATGATCGGAAACCTTGTACCTCTAGACGGAGTATTTTCATGCCGCCTGACCCCAGAACTGTAAAATCAGGGTTTCAAAGCCTTTAAAACACCCTCCAGGAACGTCGTAGCAGCCCGTAGCCGTGTTTTCCGGCCTTGGGATAGCCCTACCCCTATAAAAGGGACGGAAGACGCTGTAAAACGCTTTAAACACGATTCGAGCTTATTTATCGACTTTTGATAACCGGGCGCATGATGAACTCGGAATCCGGAAGTGTTGCAAGCAGCGCCATTACGATTTCTCCCGCCCGACCTTCTCCACCGCTACAAGAGATCGTAATTGTTCTTCCCGTTTTGTCGACAAATTCGATGATCATATTTGCACCTCTGCTTTAGGTTTGATTCGCCAACCACGAAAGATCATTATGAAACAGAAAATAGCAACGTCGCGTGGGTCACCTTTTTCCACATGATTACGAAAGGCGCGTTGTATGGTGTCCTCAGAAACAGTTAAAAATAGATCTTTCCAATTGTGTTTCTTTTCTGCATCAGCGAATTTACGGATAATTGTTTTGACTGATGTTCTGAAAAGTTCTCGCCCTGCTTGTGTCACACCAACAGGCACATAGATATGAAAATTCGGAATTGGTTTGATCATGATCTAATTTCACCCAGTAATTTTACACCCTCAGATATCACTTCTCGCGATAGCTTATTAGCGATGCCAAACTCGGAAACAATTTGTTTTGGGTCTTTGATTGCGGCTGCGGTAACAGGTGTTCGCAGCTTGATCTTATTCTCCACCTTCTCCAGTTCCAGCCCGCACAGTTCCACTTTGGCTTCAGCGCAGGCTGCTACCACTTTTCTTTTTAATTGTGCCCAATCTCCATACTCAGACTGTGTCAAACGGATGCGGACCTTGACCTGATCCCCCTCACGCAGCATTTTCAGCGGTATGTCAGGCTTTGCCGGCGTCACGGTAAGGGTCAGGCGTCGAATGGATGGAATCGGCAGTGACTTAGCTGTACGGAAGTTTTCGATCAGCACAGCACGGGGTTCAAACTTGTCCCCGAACCGTACCGGATACGGAGCACCAATGTACTCAACCTCTACCTGACCAGATTTTACGATCTGCGGCACATGAATATCACCGGAATATATTTTAGCACGCCGTGCGGTGGCCAATAACACGGGCGGAATACCGTCCAGTTGCTGTCCGCTCTCACTGACCGCACCCTTCACCGTGGCGTGCATGAAGATGTAATCTGCCAGATGGAACTCTACATTCTTCCACGCGTCTGCGGGCGTGGTGGTGTGCGGGAGCATCAACACTTCGCGATCACTGAACGGGGCGGCAAATGGGGTTTCGATAAACTGGATACAGGGATACTTGCCGAGGAATTTGAAATAACTGCAATTTTCATCAATGCCATCGTGATTGCCACGAAGGATGTAAATAGAATGGAGGCCACATTGGCGGTAGAGGGTGAGCAGTTCTTCCACTACCTTATTGACCAACTGTGCGCTGTGCCGATCTTTTTCCTCGGTAAGGTCCCCTAATATCCAGAGCATTTTTACATCGTGCTTTGGCAACGCTGTTTTCAACCACGTAAACAATTTCCAACGGTAAGCGTCACGCGGCTTATCGGTCAGGTGGAGATCACTGATCAACAGGCTGTTCACTCGGAATCCTTAACAAATCCGACGAGCTCGTCCGCACCAACATTTCCTAAGGCATCACTGGCCTGACAAGCGTCCTCGGAAGCAAGCTCAAATCTATGTGCTTCTCGCAGACTACGCACCCAATACCAGATGCCTGTTGTACCGCGTTTGGCATAATAAATCCCGGTGCTTGCTGCCGGGGTGTCTACTCGCGGAACACAAAAGACTCTGCAATAAACAAAATTGGCAAAGAAGGCCATTATCTAACCCTGATCTTTGGTCTGTTCGTGCTCGGACGTTTCGCTATCTGCAAGAACTTCTCCAGCCACAGTATCTGCACCCCGCCAGCGATTGGGAGTTGGGCTAGTGCCTTACCTTTTACTTGAAAATACTCTACCCCAGTGTCATTCAAGCAAATAAAAGGCTTGGTGCCATTCTGTTTGCTGATCAACATTGGCAATTTATTGTGTTGCCTAGCCTCATTTACACACTCAATCCAGAACGCGGTCAGACCTCCCTTGTTCCCGATCACCGCGCCTTCGATGTTTAGGGACTTGTAAAACTTACACGAAATGAGGAAACGGTCCGTGAGTGGGTGACCGTCTGTATGAATCGAACTTATATCTCCGCACTGTGATCTATTTTCTCCCCCACGTTTGAACATGACCGTGGCGCGACCTCCCGACATCGAGCTGCGCCAGTAAAGATCATCGTGTTCACCGTGGCTGATCCACATGGAAAGCTCGTGGCAAACTGTACGTTCAAACCCACTACCTTTACTCTTGCCATATCCCGGCTTAGACATGATGATTCTTAAGCGTTGGACTAGGCGGAACGCGCGGATCACCTCTTTGTAACGGCCCGACCCAACCTACGATGATACCACGGTATTTTTGATCGCTGTTAAGATAACACCACACCCCGTCGCACCAAAGAAAAAAGCGGTCCTCGAAAAGTTTAAGCTGTAGATTGTCATCGAACGGGACGCGGCAAGCGTAGACCCCAGCCTCTGTCGGTGTTCCTGTGTTGTATTTAATCATGGTAGCATGCCCCAAATTACTTTAATCACCCACCATAACAATAATACCGCACAGACCAGAATGAAGCCTAAGCACCCGTAGCCCGCAAATTGAGTGGCGTCATTAGGATTATGCCCTTGCTGTTCTGGATTGATTGGCATCATTAGTCTCCTGATACGGGATTTGGTTGTGTTGAAGTAATAAGCATGGCGTTGCAAAAATCTTCATCAGTCAATAATCCGTTGATACAGTCAATCAACATGCACTTATCGTTCTCAGTTGGGATATAGAATCCGTTGTCGCCTTCCATTTCGTAATCTTCAACGTAGGCAACCAAAGCCTTTTGAGCAGCGGGCCAGTCTGGCGTGAACACAGCGGGAACAGGAGTAGCTTTCATCGTTGAAATCCCCAGGTGACTGCGGCGGTAATTTGAAATGCTGCTATCCAGTATAATGCATCGCCCCAAGACCGTGCGTATGCCCACCGCAGACTATTCAATACGTACAACGTCATAATGATGTAGTTGAAAATCTTGGGATCGAGCAACAGTTTGAGCAGCACGTCTAACGTTTCCTGAAAATAGTGATTACACGGATCATGATTTGATCCCGTCGTAAGCGTTCCATTTGGGTAGCCCTGCTCTAACACAACAATCTATGGAGGCAAACAACCCTTCATCCGGAATTAATTCTTGAAACTTTAGGTCTTCAACCGGACTTTCCCATGTATTGGCAAATTCAAATGCCTTTTCTTTATTAGGAAACACTACGGCACTGGGTTGCCCTGCTGGATCTAAGTTTGACCAAAACCCTAGACCCATACAGCTTCCTAAGTACACACCTAGTTCTGAACTGTACAGAACACCAGTAGACATTTTATTTCACCTTAAAAATAGTGATTACCCGAAAACGGTGATTGGTAGATTTGACCATTCCGATCACCGCTTCGATTGCAAATTGATCTTTGCGATACATTGGGAGGACTTGGTCGAGCCAAATTAAGTGAGCACCCTTCCGTAGCCGTGCGCCCAGTGTTTTCATCACCACGTTGCGCTTGATCATGGTCTTTTGATAGTGCTCCGCATCCTCCACCGAGTAAGGTGGGTCGGCCATGACCAGATCAAACTTTTCCAGTGGTACTTTCTTCAACGTCTGCGCGTCGTCCACGTAGTCCGGATCATGAGCATCATCCAGATCGCAGGTCTTGCCCGGAAACAGTTCAGTATTCACGTTGCCACTGAATAAGTGCAGTACCTGCTTCTTATCCGGGAACAGGGCTTTCATCCGTTTCAGATATCCAGCGGGGTAACTACCGTATAATGCGGATCCGCCTCGATAATCGTTGCCCATTATAAGTGTACCGACCACTCGGCCATCTCCGGCGATGAACAGGGATTTGGGAAATCCAGTCACCTGTTCGTAATTCATAATGCGAGATATCCAATCCATTATTTTGCCTTATTTTGATACATCATTTTTGCAAACAAAAGACGAAAATGCTGGTATCAATACCCAAGCAGACTTTCCTCCAGCTTTCGTGCATTTATCGGACAACGAATTAATCTGGCTTACTGAGGGACCACAAGCAGTCAATGTGAACACGGATATCGTTATCAATATTCGCATCACTTTAACATAAGGCGTTGAAAGGTGATGGCGGAGATACCTCCATCTGCCGCTGCTGTGCGGGTGACCCTTCGTTTCAACTTGGGGGCTTCCCAAGCGAGGCACAGTCGTCACGTGGGACATACCCACCTCACCACCTTTCAACGCCCTGTTCATTTTGCCGCTCTTTCTTCAATGCCATCTGCACTTCCGCTGACTTGTTTATGGCGAGCGTCTATTGCCGCTAATGGATCAGCCTTGACTTTTTCTAAATCTGCATCGCAGCATGGAATGTGTGTCACATCAGCACCACGCCAACCGGTTTTCACTCGTACGGTGTGATCCCAATTACCACGGCATAACCAACATTTACCAAGCGACCTTGGATCTTTCTTTTCAACAGTTAAGATTGTTATGGTCGGTGGTGTTGTTTTAGAAAATTTGAGTTCTTGGCGGAGTTCTGCATAGCTTTTGAATTCTTTATCTGGAAGAAAATCACTGGTGTAGGTTTCGCTCCACGGGGCACCGTGTCGCGCTCTTACAGCTTTGACTTGAACACCGTACTCATCATTACGTTGGATTTGGAAAGCGTAACCGTTTGCCCCGTCTCCGAATACGGCGTTTTGTAACGGAATTGTTTTTGGGAGTTTCATAGACTCACTTCCCGATAACCCATTTCAGCTTCTCGAATCAGTCCCATTGCCACATCTAAATCATCATGCCAGCGGGATGGAACAGCCTTACGCGGATAAGATACGATTTCCCGTATCCCGGATTGGATTATTTCTACCACACACCGAGTACACGGCGGTCCGCCCCACACCGCATCGCTGTCGTCCGTGGCTGCCAAATACAACGTGCAATCCTTAATTCGCATTCCGAGCCGCGCTGCCGCCAATATTGCATTCAGTTCCGCGTGTACGATCAGTTGGAGTTTAGTCTCGCGACGCAGAAGTCGGTCCGGCGTATCTGCTATCCCGCGTGGGAAACCGTTGAACCCGGCGGATAACACCTCCCGATCTGGCCCCACGATCACTGCACCCACGCGGGTTGACGGGTCTTTAGACATGCGGGAGTGGTACGCGGCTAGTCCGAGGAAATGCCGATCCCAACGGTCAGTTAACATGATTCGCCCTCGACCTCATTTTTATCGGCCCACCAAGACGCGACCTCAATTGAATCCTGGAGTCTGTTGTGCGTGACCGTCCGTTTCCGGCAAACACTGTAAGGCACCCAAAAACTGTTGTCCTCGGTTTCGACTAAGAATGCTAGTCCGGTACGTGAGTCGTCGCCGATGGTGATCCCAGAGACGCGAACGAAATTATCGTTAGGCATACTTGCGTTTCTCCGGAAGGAATTTCCTTTCCACCAGATACCATTGTTTAATTACTTCTTCCCGTAATGCCTCAGGAGTTTTCGGTGCAGACTTGCCGACAGTTTTCAGAAACTCTTCGGAGGCTTCCGTGTCTTCAATCCCAAATCCGAACCGCACCGAGAAATCACATTGACGGAATGGGAGAGAGATTTTATTTTTCTTACATCTCGCTCTGACCATGATCCCGGTCGGGCGCTCGATCTTGTTGATAGTCCGCTTCACCGTCTTCAAGTGTGCCAACCACAGTATCTGAGAGGCGTAAAAATCCAATGCCTTGCCCCCGCTACGGGTGTGCTTCTCCCCAAACATCGCGCCGATATTGTCACGCACCTGACTGATGACCAAGACGCAAATCTTTTGTCGGGCCAGTTTCCGCACCAACCGTCGGAACAATTCGGACAGTTTCTTGGCCTTAGCCGCGCCGAAGGATCCGTCCCCGATCGCCCGACCCATCTCCGCCTCGTCACTCAACGCATCTAAGGAATCGATGATGTAGAGACCGGGTGTCTTGCGGGAAAGGTTGGACAGGTCTTCAAACACGGCCTCCACCGTGTCCAAATCATTCACCATTTCCACCCGATCCATCGGGATGCCCAGTGCGTTGGCGTAGTCAATGTCGAATGCGGATTCCGCCTCCACGTAACGTACCCAGCAATTGTCGTAGGCCAGGAACAGATTGGCAATAGCCTCCATCGCCAACAAAGTTTTCCCACTGGAGCGGTCACCTACAATATTCGCGATGTGTCCCAGTGACCATCCCCCACCGAGTACACAGTCCAGTACCGTGCAGCCGGTAGAAATGAACTGATAGTTCTTTTTCTCGGAGGAGAAGTAAAGCCCACCGGCTTCTTCCTCGGTGGGCTTGGCCTCAGCGGAGCGCAGTTTAATCTTTGGCCTGCCTTTAATGAATGGACGCGTCACGGTAAATTACTTCTTCGTGGCGCTGCGGAGCTTGTCACGCCAGCTGGCCGGTTTCCCCGATGCAGATTCCGCAGTCTTCTTCGGTACGACGACACCCAACTGCTCGGCCACCCAGTTGTGCATCTCCTCGTCGGAAGCGAAACCGTCTTCCGGGAAGGTCAGGTTGAATGCTTCTCCGACTGCGGCGATGCCGTCCTCGTCCATCGCAGCGATTTCCTCGTATGTCGGCTTATCCGCATCGAGCGTCGGATCAGGATCATCCACTGGTGCGGGAGCAGCTTTCCCTCCACGCAGGGCGATTCGCGGTGCCGGTTTCGACGCCGCAGGTTGTTCCGGCTCCGCATCCGGGGCACCTCCGGAGAGGGCGTGCTTGATGTGGTTGTAGTCGTGGAAGACCAGTTTGTCGTCGATCGCACTGTCGCAGACGAATTGTAGCCACCGTGTGGCGACCTCTTCATCCTCGGACAACGCACTCGGACGACGGGCGATCTCGATGCTCTTGTACTTGGTGGTCATCCCTTGCCCCTCGCGGAGGAAAGTCACGTCGTAGCCGTTGACGGGGTCGTCCACGGCGTAGACCTCGCCCGATTTCTTATCAACCGAACGTCCGCAGATATCTGCGTCGATCGAGGCGGGCATATTCCAGAGCAACGGACCTTTGCCTTCTTGATCGCGATCCACGACGTAGATGGCCACCCGCTGCACTGGACGTAATTCTTGAGCGAGATCCTCTTCGCCTTCCGCTTTCGCTCGTGCGCGCTCCTCGCACACCGGGCACGGCTCGCCCTTCATACGGTCAAGGCAAAGATACGCTGCCTCGTCCGCGCCGATGCCGTAGTGAACGTAGAGCGTGATGCCGTACGCCTTCCAGTCGTCCCGCTTGTCGGGCGGTGGCGGAAGTATGCGCAACGTGTTGTCGCCCACTTTGGGGCTGAAGAACTGTACGCCGGACTCGAAAAAGGAATCCTTATTGCCTTTCCGTTGGGCGCGTTCCCGCAGTTCCTCAGCGGAGGGTGGGCGATAGTTAAAATTGCCACCACCCGAACGGCGGACAGCGGGTTTACTGCTCGTGCTCGTCTTGTTGCTTCTGACCATTACCATGGATGATTCTCCTGATGTAATCACGTTTAGAACTGAAAAACGCTGCCGATCCTACCCGTACGAGTACGTACACGAAGATCAACAGCAGGGGTACACCAACTATTATAGCTAACGGTTCCATTATGCTTCTCGGTTAGTTCGGGCTTTCTGCATCGCGTCGCGTCCCTCAGCGGCACCGTTGCGCCGTGCGCTTACTGCGCTCTGCACCGTGAAGTAGCCCGCTGAGTATTGTCCGGTCAGTTCCCGGATCATCTTGGCGCGTTGATCGAACGCTGCACGCAGGTTACCCCAGTAGTTGGAGATCCGCCGCTTGTACTCATAATCAGCCACAGCGGCAGCGTGTTCCTTCGCCAGGACGACCTGTTCTTTGATGGCAGCTTCGGTGAGTTTGGTTTCCGAAGCGCGTTGGCGGATTTTGCTGGACACCTCGGCGTCCACGGTGGCTAAGGCTTCTTCGGCCTGATCCCGCAACGAGATGGAGTACGTGTGTTTATCACAGATAGTCAAAAATAATTGTGCTTGTTCTTCGGTAGCGATATCTAGAGCGTGCCGATCCAGCTTGATCAGTTCACGGTATGTGGCCAGTTCGGCTTCCGCCGTGGGCGGTTGCGTACCTCGAGAGCGGATGAGTTGTTTCATAGATTTAGTCCTTTCAAGTAAATTATACCGGGAGCGCCACGCGGCGTGGTTTGGTGCTGATTGGGGGTTTCCAACCAAAATCCGTTGAGTAGAACACACCGACTTCCTGTTGGTCGGCCCAGTTAGGGCCAACAGAAACTTCAACTGAAAGCGGCACGATTAAGAAATTTAGATCAAAGGTGCACATTTCTTTAGCAACCCGTTCAATGTCTTCTTCCACACTTTTCTCTGGGAAATAGAAGGTCAAGTCATCATGCATATTAATCACAGGTTGATACTGAGGCTTCTGCTCAAAGTAGGCGATTTTACTCAGTCGGGTTTGCACTTCCATTACGAGTTGTCCGGCTGTACCTTGTACGGGGGTGTTAATGAGTTCATTTTTGGAAAGAGGTTCATGGCGACGGAATCCAAAAGCAGTTTCTACGTACCCACGTTTCCAGTAGAAGGATTCCAGTTTCTCTTGCCAATCCAACACCACTCTGTATTTATCCCAGAATTTCTGATAGTGGGGTTCCAGTTGTGACGGAGGTATTTCTTTTTTGAATACAGACCCAAGATCGTACGCGACGCTATCTAGAATGCTACCGTAGAACAATGGGAAAGTCCACTTGTTTTTGATATAGTCCCGCAGATGTTTCCGGGATTCCTTTGTCTTAAGTAATGACTTATCAAAAGCCATTCCGAGTTGGTCAGTCCAGTCTCCATGGATATCATATTTATTACTAATTTCACCACAAAGTGTAGGGTCACGGCTCAAGGTAGCAATAATCCGGGCTTCTAATTGACCAAAGTCCACGGCAACCATGTGGTGCTCTGGAGGTGCACAGATTACTCGCCGGATTTCACGGTGTTCACGCTTTGGCCATTGCTGTAACGGGGGATCCTCACATGCCGGACGGCCTGTGGCTGTGATCAATTGAGTAAAATTTGCGTGAGCTAATCCATCGTCGCAAACGTATGCTCCGCCTTCCGGAAAGCGCTCCGAAGGCTCATCTAGTAATTTAGCCACGTACTTAGCCAGATTACCACTGGTAGTACGCATATCCAGGAGCATTCCTGCTACCGGGTGACTGAATTTCTCCAGTATGTCTTCTGTTAAGCTGTACTTGAAATTCCGCTGCTCACGGTTTGGGTGAGGTACTTTCAGGAAGTCGCGGAAGAATTTTTGTATATCTGGATTAGACGTAGGTTTGAACTTACCATTAGCAGTGGTGAACTTACGCACGTCTTGGTTCTGTAGAATACTCAGTACCACATTGTCTTTGCGCTTGACAAGTTCTTCACTGAATTGATTGATTACGGGTACGTTACGGTGTACGCCTTTAGCTTGCATTAGCGCAAAGGACGGAGTGACACGGTTTACGTTTTCATACGCAGTAGATAATCCCTGATCTTCTATTATCGACCACAATACTAGTCGTAACGCGTCAGTCCACTTTGTATCCAATGCGTTGTACTTCAGCACATCGGCCACTGGATAGGTATCCAGCTTCTTCGTATCCAGACCGGATAATTTCTTGACGTTGAATCCGAAGTGTATTTCCGTGAGTGCTTCCAGTGCTTTACCCTTACGCTCATCTAGCACGTGGGCCATTGCAGCGGTATCATCCCAGTTTACTTTATGTGCTATCTTGGGACCAAATATCCACACGAACCATTCCATCTCGAACTTGGCAAAGTGAGCACATTTACGACCCGGAGATAACAGATATTTCTCCAATGCAGCATAAATCTGTTTAAGTTGGGATGCGCTCCACTTTGCCTGGATATGTTCAAGTGGAAAGGCTACCGTCTCTTCGTAGGTGCCGATCGCCACAGAAAGAAATTTACTGGTTCGGTTGTATGGCCGTAATTCACTGGTTTCGATATCGATGGTGGAACTATCCAGTTTGGCAGCGGCCTGTAGGAACCGAAGCACATCGTTAAAGCCCGTTCGGGTGTAGTCTTCAATACACCGAATCCCGGTGTAATAATCTTCCGGTAACACTACCTCTGGAGGTGGGAGTCCG